>Ga0255766_10000167_pt1 | contig 60563 bp, 59 predicted proteins | sample 071ome_23_FD_179966 | JGI IMG/M metagenome (GOLD analysis project Ga0255766, IMG submission 179966) | Coastal salt marsh microbial communities from the Groves Creek Marsh, Skidaway Island, Georgia - 071403BT metaG (version 2) | ecosystem: Environmental > Aquatic > Marine > Intertidal zone >...
AAGCATGGAGTAGAAAAAATTATTGAGTGTGGTCCTGGAAAAGTTTTAGCTGGTCTTACTCGCAGAATAGATAAAAGTCTTTCAGCAAACGCTATAATTGACAAGAGTTCGTTAGAGGAAACAATTAAGGAGATTTCATAATGGCAGATTTATCTGGAAAAGTTGCTTTAGTTACTGGTGCAAGTAGAGGAATTGGACAAGCAATTTCACTAATTCTTGGAAAAAATGGAGCAACTGTCATCGGGACCGCTACTAGTGAATCTGGTGCTGATGCGATATCCAAAACATTTCAAGAGAATAGTATCACCGGAAAAGGATTTGCCTTAGATGTGACTGAAAATGAGCAAATAGAATTTCTCATGAAAGCCATTAGTGATGAATTTGGTTCTGTCGACATCCTGGTAAATAACGCTGGCATCACAAGAGATAACCTTTTAATGAGAATGAAAGATGATGAATGGAATGACATTATGAATACTAACCTAGCATCAGTCTACAAAATGTCAAAAGCAGTACTGAGAGGCATGATGAAGAAAAAAAGTGGAAGAATTATTTCTATAGCTTCCGTAGTTGGTGCAATGGGAAATGCAGGTCAAACCAATTACTCTGCTGCTAAAGCAGGTATCATGGGTTTTACTAAATCCCTTGCTAGAGAGGTTGGACCTAGGGGAATCACAGTAAATGCTATTGCTCCAGGCTTTATCAAAACTGATATGACAGATGCTTTGCCAGAAGAGCAAAAAGAGTTTCTTGCAAACCAAATTCCTCTGGGAAGACTTGGAACAGTTAATGAAATTGCTCAGTCCGCTTTATTTTTGGCCGGAGAATCGGGAGAGTATATTACCGCTCAAACTCTTCATGTTAACGGCGGCATGTATACTGTTTAGTTTCTTCTTGAGATAAAAAATTTTTTTAAAATCTTTGAGCATTCCTCTTTCATTAAACCGCCCTCAATTTCTGGAGTATGGTTGAAACACTTATTATTTAATAGATCGATACAAGATCCACATGCTCCAGTTTTCTGATCAAATGCACCAAAAAAGACCTTTTTTAGTCTAGCATGAACCACAGCACTTAAACACATCGCACATGGCTCAAGAGTCACGAATAAAATCGCTTCATTTAATCTGTAATTATTAATTTTTCTTGCAGCTTCTCTTATGCAGTTAATTTCTGCATGAGCGCAAGGATCAGATGATGAGATAGATTTATTGTGGCTTCTAGAAATAATTTTATTATCAAGAATCATTACAGCTCCAACAGGCACCTCCATTTTTTGAGAAGCAGTATGTGCCTCTTCAAGAGCCATTTGCATCCAGTAGTTAGAATCTTTTCTATCCATGCTTAATAGTTTTCAGTATGAATTTCAAACAAAATAACTCTAGCTCTTTACCCAAATTTGATTATGGGTATTAGCGAATTGATTTGATGCAATAGGGGAGACATCAGAACTTCTGAGACTGAATCCGCATTCATTCATTATTTTATGTACAGCTTTATATTGTTCGCTAAAAGAGCTATTGACTTCAATTAAAACAGATTTACATTTTCGACTCTTGAGTATTTCAGTGGCACCTTTGAGAATAAGGTGTTCAATTCCATCTACGTCAATTTTGATAAGGCTTGGATAATTCTTAATGACACCAATATCTAATAGTTTATCTAATGTGAATCCTAAAGTAGAGTATTTTATATTTGCTTTGATGGGCAAGCCATCAAAACCATAATTTACTCCAAAAGCACTAAGAGCGCCACCCTCATCATCACTAGTGTTTACAAAATCCGCAAAGTGAGTTTTATTTGACAGGGGGTTTGGAATAATTGAGATTAATTCATTTAGGCTATTAATAGAAATATTTTTAGCTAATTGCTTAAGGTTAAAAACAGACGGCTCAAAACTAAACACATTTGCGTTATACTTCTTTGCAAAATAGAGAGAATAAATGCCAATGTTTGCACCTATATCGAAAAATATACCATCTTTACCGAACTCATCAATCCAATCCAAAGTCTCAGGCTCTTTAGTTGCAAAAGTATGGAATCTCATTGAGCAAGTAGCATTCGGTGTATAAAGCTTGAATGAGACAGTTCCGCTATCAGACTCATAATTAACAGTTTTGTAATCCGAGCTTAATTTACTTATGAAAAATTGTCTTGTTAGACCAGAAAAAGATTTTGGAAGAATAAAATTATATATTTTCTCAAGTAGAAAGAATATTTGCGATAGAAAATAATAAGGTAAGAAAATTATTTTCTTAAGAATTTCTTTTGTCATTTTGTATTTCATTGAATTAATAAGTTTTCTATCGTGTGTCACTCCCACTCGATAGTTGCTGGAGGTTTGCCCGAAATATCATAAACCACCCTTGAGATACGAGGTATTTCATTAATAATTCTGTTAGAAACTTGATCTAGAAAGTCGTATGGAAGTCTCGCCCATCTTGCAGTCATGAAATCAACAGTTTCAACAGCCCTAAGGGCTATTACAAAATCATAACGTCTTTCGTCCCCAGTGACGCCCACTGATCTGATTGGCAAAAAAACTGCAAATGCTTGATTTATTTTATGGTACAAATTTTCATGTTGGAGTTCTTCCATAAAAATATTATCAGCCAGTCTTAATATATTTGCATACTCTACTTTTACTTGACCCAGAATTCTTACCCCAAGTCCTGGTCCTGGAAAAGGATGTCTGAATAACATTTCATAAGGAATTCCTAGTTCAAGCCCAATATTTCGAACTTCATCCTTGAAAAGATCTCTCAAAGGCTCTACTAATTCAAAACTTATATTCTTAGGAAGTCCACCAACATTATGATGAGATTTGATAATTTTTGCTTTTCCAGTTATTGAACCAGCAGATTCGATTACATCAGGATAAATAGTTCCCTGAGCTAAAAAATTTATATCTTTCAGTTTTTTAGCTTCTTCATCAAATACTTCGATAAAACAACGCCCAATAATTTTTCTCTTAGCTTCAGGGTCAACTTCTTTTGACAAGGCGGAGTAAAATTTTTCTTCGGCATTGGCACGTATAACTTTAACTCCCATATTCTTCGCAAAGGTTTTCATTACCTGATCTGCTTCATTGAGTCTAAGAAGACCATTATCTACAAAAATACATATTAGCTGATCTCCCACAGCTTCATGGAGCAGGGCGGCAACAACAGATGAGTCTACGCCCCCCGATAAACCTAAGAGGACATTTTTGTCTCCTATTCTATCTTTAAGGTTGGAAATGATATTCATTACTATATTTTTTATTGTCCATTGTTTCTGGCAACAACAAATGTCAATAAAACTTTTTAAAATTTCTTTACCTTTAACGGTATGAGTCACTTCTGGATGAAATTGCAAACCAAAAAAATTCTTTTTTCTATTTTCAATAGCTGCTATTGCACAGTTGTCGCTAGATGCGACAATTTTAAAATCGTCTGGCACAGAGGATACCTCAACACCATGACTCATCCAAACCTCGAGAGATGGATTATTCTCCTCACTAACAATATCTCCAAGTAATTTACTATTAGAATCTTTAACATTTACTATTGCATATCCGTATTCATGTTTACTTGCAGATTTCGCATTACCCCCTAGTTGCACAGACATGGTCTGCATTCCATAACAAATACCAAGTACAGGAATACCTAATTCGAATATTTGTGGATCAACCCTTGCAGATTCAAAATGTGTAACCGTGTCCGGTCCACCGGATAGTACTATTCCCTTTGGGTTGAAATTTGAAATGTATTCAAAACTGATATCGAAAGGCACTAATTCAGAAAATACCCCAATTTCTCTTATTCTTCTGGCAATTAGCTGAGTATATTGAGAACCAAAATCTAAAATTAAAATTTTATCTTGTAGAATATCATTCATATTTATTGAGCATCTATTATTGAAATGAGAATTTTTGAAAAAAATATTTTGCGTTTGCTGATTAAAAACACATTTATTTCAATGTCAGTACTGTTAATAATCTTTATATTATTTGAAATAGTTGATGAGTTAAGTCAAGTTAATGTAAAGAATTATACTTTTGCTTCAATACTAGTGTATGTGTTATTTAAGTTTGGTTTTTACATAACTAAATTGATTAGTTTAAGTGTATTGATAGGGGCAATTCTCACTGTAGCAAATTTAAACTCCAATAGAGAGTTAATCATTCTGCAGTCTGGGTCTATTTCAAAGATTTTTATTGGAAAAAAAATTTTGATTTATGGTTTCTCTCTCTCCTTGGTTTTACTAATTTTTGTTGAGCTCTTAAACCCATTTCAAAAAACTGCAGAAGAATACAAATCTTTCAAGCTTGGAGAATCTTTGAGCTTTGATAGAGAGACCAATATTTGGCTTAAAGATGGAAAGAATTTTATTTATGCAGAAGACTCAATAAACGGAAAAGATTTCGAAGGACTTTTAGTCTTCAATTTTTTAGATAATAAAATTAATAAATTAATTAGAGCAGAAAGAGGAAGTGTTAAATCAGATAATTTACAATTGCATGAAGTAGATATTACTTTTTTTGAGAGAGGTTTTACGAAAAATGTTAGACTAAATCAGGAACTAAAAAAACACCACACAATAAAATTAGAAAATTTAAATACTGGCTCAAGTTTTTCTTCTGATCTGGAAACTTTGTCAATCTATAGTTTGTTTAAGAAAATTTTGTTGATTGAAAAAAATGGTCTAAATTCATCTAGCTACCAGATAGCACTTTATGAAAGAATTTTGATACCATTTAGCTCAATTGCGATGTTATTAGTTGGCTTACCATTTGTTTTTAAAGAGTCTAGAAATTTAAATATACAAAAGAGTGTATTTATAGGTCTCAATCTAGGATTTATATTTCATTTAATTTCAAAATCTACCATCATAATTTCAACTAAACAGTCAGCAGGCATATTTTTATTCTCAATTTTTCCTGTTATTTTGTTCGTTATTGTTGGTTTAGTAATTTTTAGAAATATACTTAGCAGTTATGACTGAAATTGAAGCTATTAATTCGAAACCCAAATTAAAAAAACCTAAAAAATATCAGGTAATTCTGCTTAATGACGACTTCACACAGATGGAGTTTGTTGTTCAAGTGTTAATGATCTTTTTTAACAAGGGAAGTGAAGCAGCCAATGCTTTAATGTTAAAAATTCATGTTGAGGGAGAGGCAGTTTGTGGAGTTTATTCTTATGATGTGGCACAAACAAAAGTCACACAAGTTATAGAGTTTTCTCGAAGAAATGAACAGCCTCTAATGTGTATTATTAGAGAAATGTCTGATTAGAAGGAATTTTGCTATAATTATTTTATGATTGAACCTACTTTACAAAAAGAAATTAACCAAGTAATGTCTTCTGCAAGAGAGAAGCGGCTCGAGTTTGTTACGGTTGAGCATCTCTTGTTGGCTCTATTGAATATTTCAGAGGTGATTGGTTTTTTTAATAGAAGAAATATCAATATTGAAAACCTTAGGAGTGAGTTGCTTCAATACATTGATTCCAATACTCCAATAATCGCAGATAACTCTGACATTGATATTGTCCCAACTGTAGGTTTTCAGAGAGTTCTTCAAAGAAGTGTTTATCAGGCTCAATCTTCACAAAAAACATCTGTTAATTCCCTTAATGTTTTAGTGAGCATTTTTTCTGAGAAGGAATCACATGCTGTTTATCTTTTGAAATTGAATGATATTTCTAGATTGGATGTCATGGAACATATTTCTAACAATGTACCTGAGATTCAGGATGAAAGTGAAATTCCACAAGCTGAAAATCAGAAAACTTCCGGTAGCAATCTTAAGAAATTTACTGTTAATCTCTGCCAAAAAGCTGCTGATGGCAAAATTGATCCATTATTGGGCAGAGAAGAAGAGGTTTTAAGAACAATTCAAATTCTCTCCAGAAGAAGAAAGAACAATCCACTTTTTGTTGGTCAAGCTGGTGTGGGCAAAACGGCAATTGCCGAGGGTATCGCCAAGAAAATTGTTGATGGGGATGTGCCAGAAGTATTAGAGGGTGCAAAGATTTTTGCTTTGGATATTGGCGTTTTAATCGCAGGCACCAAGTACCGTGGTGACTTTGAGAAAAGACTCAATGCAGTTTTGGATGATCTCAAGAAAGTCGAAAATGGTATTTTATTTATTGATGAAATTCATACTCTAATAGGCGCTGGAAGTGTATCGGGTGGATCTCTAGATGCATCTAATCTGCTTAAACCAGCCCTTGCAGATGGATCATTGAAATGCATCGGTTCCACTACATATGATGAATATAGAAAGGTATTTGAGAAAGATCATGCTTTAACAAGACGTTTTCAAAAGATTGACATCGAGGAGCCCTCCGTAGATGATGCTATCAAAATACTCAATGGACTTAAGAAGCACTATCAAGAACATCACAGTGTTAAATACTCAAAAGCTGCCTTAGTTTCTGCTGTAGAGTTGTCTCATAGATATATGAGTGACAGAAGGCTGCCGGATAAAGCAATTGATGTGATTGATGAAGTTGGAGCTCTCCAAAGAATACAACCAAAATCTAAAAGAAAGACTAACATTAATGTTAGTGATATTGAAGATATAGTTGCTAAACTTGCTAGAATACCAAGCAAACAAGTAACCAATGATGATAAATCTATGCTCAAAGACCTTGAAAAGAGGCTTAAGCTTGGAGTTTTTGGTCAGAATCAAGCTATTGAATCACTCTCAACCGCTATTAAGCTTTCCAGATCAGGTTTGAATCAAAAAGATCAACCTTTAGGGTCATTTTTATTTGCCGGCCCTACAGGTGTCGGTAAGACTGAAATTTCCAAACAACTGGCCTCAGTGTTAGGAGTCAAGCTTTTGAGGTTTGATATGAGTGAGTTTATGGAAAGGCATTCAGTGTCTAAACTTATAGGCTCTCCTCCTGGATATGTTGGGTATGATGAAGGAGGACAGCTTACTGAGCAAGTTAATGCTAATCCATATGCGGTTCTTCTTCTTGATGAGATTGAGAAAGCACATCCTGATATCTTTAACATACTTCTTCAGGTTATGGATAACGGAAAACTTACTGACGCAAATGGCAGAGAAGTAGACTTCAGAAATGTTATTCTGATTATGACTTCTAATGTTGGAGCAAGAAATGTTCAGAGATCTTCTATTGGATTTTCAGAACAAGACCACTCGTTAGATTACGACTCAGAACTAAAAAAAGCATTTGCACCAGAATTTAGAAACAGACTTTCAGAAGTCATCTACTTTAATTCACTCGATAAAGATACGATTATTTTTGTGGTGAATAAATTCTTGTTCGATCTTGAGTCAATTCTTGAAGAAAAGAATGTTTCACTTATTGTCTCTGATAAAGCTAGGGATTGGTTCGCAAGCCATGGTTATGATAATCAGATGGGCGCTAGACCAATGTCTAGACTAATCGAGAAAGAAGTTAGAAAACCTTTAGCTGATGAATTACTCTTTGGTAGGTTAGTTAAAGGTGGAAATGTTAAAGTTGGTGTTAAGAATGATTTAATCACACTAACTTATTCTTAGTGAAAATCTTAGTTAGTAATGACGATGGCTATCTCGCTGAAGGGATTAATGTCCTCATGGAAAGATTAAGTAAGAAACATCAAGTTATCATATTTGCTCCTTCAGAGAATAAATCAGCCTCAAGCAGTTCATTGACCATTGATAAACCTTTAAAACCAGTAAAAATATCCGAATCAATCTACACAATTAATGGGACTCCTAGTGATAGCACTCACTTTGCTTTATGTGGCTTTTTTAAGGAAGAGTTTGACTTAATAATAGCTGGAATAAATTTTGGCCCCAATATGGGAGATGATGTCATATACTCTGGAACTGTAGCAGCCGCAATTGAAGGAAGGTTTGTGGGCTTTCCATCAATAGCAATTTCTTTGGCAAGCTGGGATGGTAAGAATTTTGATACTGCTGCTAAAGTTGCCGAAGTCATTGCCGATAATGTTGAGTTTTCTGAGTTATCACCTAACACTGTGTTAAATGTTAATGTTCCAGATATTCCTTTTAATGAAATTAAAGGTTTTAAAACTACTAGACTTGGTAAGCGTCATCAATCAGAAAATATTATTCAAGATAAAGAGGACATATCCCTTTACTGGATTGGTGAGAATGGAAAAGAAGCTGAAAATGGCCCGGGAACTGATTTTTACGCAATTAGAAACAATTATGTTTCAATCACCCCATTACAAATTGATCTTACTAACAATGATGAAATAGATAAAGTTGATAGTTGGATTAGTAAAATTATCTAATTACCCCATGTATCCCGAAGTGATACAGTTTTATTCATGACTAACATACCATTACTATCCTCGTCTCTGCAAAAATAACCATTTCTCTCAAACTGGTAAGATTTATAGAGTTCAGCGCCAATCATATTTCTTTCGCAGAAGCCATAAGTTGAGACAAGAGAATTGGGGTTGATTAATTCTTCAAAGTTATCATGCTTACCAGGGTTTTCTTTTGTGAACAACCTATCATAAATTCTAAATTCTGTAGGTACGGCTTGGGTTGCCTCAACAAAATGAATAACACCTTTAACTTTTCTGCCATCTGATGGATTTTTCCCAAGGGTCTCTTTGTCATATTCTGCATAAACAGTTGTAATATTTCCATCAAAATCGGTATCAAAAGTTATTGCTTTTATAACATAAGCATTTCTGAGTCTTACTTCTTTTCCGATGGATAGTCTTTTGTATTTGTTATTAGGTGCAACTTCACAAAAGTCTTCTCTTTCGATAAATATTTCTTTGGAAAAGAAAATCTCTCTTGTGCCCATAGTTTCATTTTGTGGGTGGTTGGGTGCCAATATTGACTCAATTGAATCTTTTGGGTAGTTTTCAATTATGACTCTGATTGGATCAATAACCCCCATTGTTCTAGGAGCACTCAAATTCAAATCATCTCTTATTGCATCTTCAAGAATCTTCATGTCTGTCATAGCATCAACTTTTGATATCCCAATTCTCTCTGAGAATAATGCAATTGCTTGAGGAGAGCAGCCCCTTTTTCTCATTCCAGATATTGTAGGCATTCTTGGGTCATCCCAGCCACTAACATGGCCATTTTCTACAAGTATGCTAAGCTTTCTTTTAGACATAACCGTATATTCAAGATTTAGTCTTGAGAATTCATATTGATGAGGACGATCTTGCTTATTAAAATCATCTAGATTTTCTAAAATCCAGTCATACAACCTTCTATTGTCCTGAAATTCAAGGGTACAGAGCGAATGAGTCACGCCCTCAATAGCGTCTGATATACAGTGGGCAAAATCATACATAGGGTAAATGCACCAACTATCTTCAGTCTGATGATGAGTTTCAAATCTGATTCTATAAAGTGTAGGGTCTCTCATGCACATAAATGGACTCTTCATATCGATTTTAGCCCTCAATACACAATGATTTTCACTGAATACTCCATCTCGCATTCGACGAAAATTTTGAAGATTTTCTTCAATTGAATTTTCTCTATGAGGGCTTTCTTTGCCGGGCTTCTTGAGAGTTCCTCGATTCTCTCTAATTTCATTGGGAGATAAGAAACAAACATAAGCTAAGCCTTTATTTATTAGTTCAATAGCATGGGAATAGAAATTTTCAAAGTAGTCGGAACTATGTTTTACATTCCCACTCCATTCAAAACCAAGCCATCTAATATCACCCTTAATGGAATTGACAAATTTAATATCTTCTTTAGATGGGTTAGTATCATCAAATCTCAAATTGCAGGAACCATTGAACTCTTTAGCTATACCAAAATTCAGAAAGATTGATTTGGCATGCCCAATGTGCAAAAAGCCATTAGGCTCTGGAGGGAACCTCGTATTAATATATTTAAATTTGCCCGAATCAAGATCGTTGGCAATTATGTTTTTAATGAAATTTTGAGATTGTTTTTTTGAAAATTCCAAGCTAAAAGAATTTATAATTTTTGGAAATTATATCAGTTTTTTTTGATGAACTCCCTAAGGCCGAACAATATCTACAGCAGAATTTTTAATTATATTTTAATATCTTTGCCGGTTTTTTTAATCTCTGTGAAAGTCGTTGCAAATTTGCTTTTGTTGGTCATTGTTATTGATGGGCTAGTGACTTGTTTTAAAGAAAAAATAAACCCTTTTACTGCCAAGGAATTTAGAACTATTTCTTACTTATTTACTGGGTATTTTGCAGTAATGTTTTTATCAATTATTCTAAGTTCCGGTTTTGGAGAAGAGTTAAAACATATTTTTCGAAAGATCCACTTCTTTTTTGCCCCATTAATAGCTGTATCGATATATTATCATAATATTGATATTAGTAAATTTGTCAGATCTTTTAAGTATGGGCTAATATCGGCTTTCATTATATCAATGGCTTTACTGATATTTTTTGGATCAATCAATGGCATGTTTAACTCGAATGTCTTTGGAGACCTTCTCGTAATTTATATTTTTGTATCAATCTCGCAGATTTTTCGAGAAGGTATTCGCGAAGTAGCATTTTCAATTGCCTCTGCAAGTTTTGGGGTAGCATTACTATTTTTGATCCCTAGTAGGGGCTCATGGTTACTTTTCTTCCTTTTGGCAGTAGTTTTTATAATTTTTACTCATAAAAATATAATAGATTCATTTAAAAATTCAAAAAAATATTACTTATTTGCTTTACCTATTCTTAGTTTGTTGATTCTCTTCACATATCCAAACCTCAAGTCTACTTATGACCATACACTTGATAATTTATCTTCATGGGAAGATAATAAGGAGAAATATACATCTTCAGGTGTCAGATTGGAAATGTGGAGTTCCGCACTTAAAGCATTTAAAGATGCGCCATGGCATGGCTATGGTTACAGGATGGTCAATCGTGAAGTGGCTAAATACGCTGATTTTCATCCTGATTTGATAAAAAAGTTTACTCATCTTCACAATGAATATATAACTAATCTATTATCTGCTGGATATGCAGGATTAATTTCGTTACTAATATTTATTCTTTATCCTTTAAAAATTTTTTTTTATGGCAGGTTAGAAAGCGGGTCATACGTTCATTCAATAATAGGAATATTTGTTTCATTGGGCTTTATGGGGATGGGCTTAACTCACATAGCCTTTGGCGAGGAGAATTTAAACGCTATATACGTTTTTCTAATTTGCTACTTATTGCCAAATATTATGAAAATTGAGTTAAACACTAATCAAAAATAAAGGAATCTTTATTGGTAAGACCAACCTCTTTATTTTCACCCAGAAAAGAATAGAGAGCTTTTTTAACTCCAATTTTTATCTGTGATTTGATTCTTCTTAATTTAAATGCTGCCTTTGTTGGTGGTTTTTCCTTGAAGCTGACAGATGAATTAGCAATATCTCCTAGCCACTTAGGAGTTTTGATTGAGTAATACTGGCACATATCAAGTTGAATAACTAATGGGGGAATCATTTGGTATTTATTAAGCTGAGAACAATTAGCAATTTGTGCGTCCGCTAGAGCACGACCCTTTTTTGATTCGCATAAAAGAATTTTTCTTGCCCCTGATGGACTTAATAAATAGCCAGCGGCACCAGTACTATCATGTAAAAGCCTTCTAAGAGAAAAATCCTCTGTAATAAAAATCTTACTCTTTGAAAGAATTTTTTTTCTACCTCTATTTTCGAGATTGATATAGTCAAAATTGAATTTTCTTTCTAGCTTTCTCAAGAATATTGGTAAATTTTTAGATACAAGTGCGTCATCTTCAAGAATTAAGGCATTTGTGTTGGTCTTTATGATCTCCTCCCATAGTGACTTATGGGATAAATAGCAAGCCTTTTCTGAAATATTTAGAGGTCTCTCCCAATCAAAATTCAAGAATTTAAATAATTTATTTTTTTCTACATCTATTTTTGATATGGCATCAAAAAATTCAAAATTTAAATTAAGAGAAGCAAATTGTTTTTTTTGAAATTGTCTTCTTGAAGAATTTCTTAGGCTAATAATAAAAATTTTTATTTTCATAATTAATTTTAGACATGAACTTTAACCATTTTTTGTCTTTTTTATTGTTATTAGTTCATATATATAAAATATTGGTATATTAATCTTTTAATTCTTTTATTAGTTTTTGAGGACTCTCTTTGTTAGTAAGACCAATCATTATTAGTGGTGGCTCTGGATCTAGATTATGGCCATTATCGAGCAGATTTAAACCAAAACAATTTATAAATATTAACGGTGAAGAAAGCTTTTTTAAACAGACAATCAAAAGAGTCTCTAATGCTAAATTTTTTTTAAGTCCTTTAATCATATGCAATGAAAAATACAAATTCCTTGTTAGAGACCAATGTGAAGAATTAAATATTTCAAGCTATAAAATCATAGTTGAGCCAATGGCAAGAAATACTGCACCTGCAATCCTTTCCGGCCTTTTATCAATCCATTCAAAGAATGAAACTTGTTTAGTTTTACCTTCAGACCACTATATCAATGACGATAAAAAATTCCTTGAATCGATTATGGAGTCCCTTGATCTTGCTAAAGATAATATTGTAACTTTTGGTGTTAAGCCAAGAAATGCTTCACAGGCATATGGGTATATAAAAGCTTCAGAAAAAGCAATTGGAACAAGTTTCATTGTTGAAAAATTTACTGAGAAGCCAAACCTGAATACCGCGAAAAAATTTATTAAGAGTGGCAATTATTATTGGAATGCCGGTATGTTGCTTTTTAGGAGTTCTGTAATGATTTCAGAAACAAAGAAATATCGACCTGAACTTTTTTCTTTAGTGGAAAAATCATTAATAAACTCTGAAAAAGATATGGGTTTTACAAAACTAAGTGCTAAATTTTTTAGCAATTGTTATTGTGAGTCAATCGACTATGCTGTCCTTGAACACTCGTCAAAGTTATTAGTTCTCCCTGTCGATTATGAATGGAGAGATATTGGAAGTTGGTCATCAATATTTAATTTCCTGTCTAGATTCCAAGACAAAAATAATAATGTTTTATTAGGTAGAACAGTTACTCAAGGAACTACTAATTCTCTTTTACTTGGATCTAAAAGACTAATTGCTACAAATGATATTGACAACATGATAGTAGTTGAAAGCGGTAACTATATTCTTGTTTCTAAAATGGAAAGCTGTGAAAAAATAAAAGACATTGTAGATTCATTAGAAAAATTAGACTCAAGTCATGCTGAATATGCAACAGAAACATATAGACCATGGGGTCATTATGAAGTAATTGATGTTGGAAAATTCCATCAAGTTAAAAGGTTGATTGTTAACAAAAATTCTAGATTATCTTTACAAAAACATAAATTTAGATCAGAGCATTGGATTGTTGTCGAGGGCAGCGCGAGTATCATTATCAATGATAAGGAACTGGAACTTTCTAAAGGGGAATCTACCTTCATACCAGCTGGTTCTAAGCATTCTTTAATTAACAATACAGATATGCCACTTATCGTGATTGAAATACAAAGTGGTAGTTATTTAGGAGAAGATGACATAGAAAGATTTGAGGATATTTATGGAAGAAAATAGTAAATTCCTCAATTTCCATAAAATATATGGATTACTCCCCAATCGGTCCAAAAAAACCCAATTTTGGTTAATATTATTTCTAGTTTTGATTGCTGCTTTGCTTGAAACTATAAGTATTTCATCAATCATTCCAATTCTAGGTGCGATTGTGAATACTGATATTAAAAGCAATTACCCATTTTTAGCCCCACTGATTGACTTAATTGGTGAATCTAATCAACTAGAGTTTATAAAAATAAGTGTTGCATTTTTTATATGCTTATATTTTTTAAAATTTTTATTTATGATTTTCTTAACTTATTTTCAGGGCAAGTTTATTTATGAAACTCAATCAGAATTAACACAAAAAATATTTAAAGAATATTTGAATAGAGATCTCACCTTTCATATCAATCATAACTCATCTGAATTAATAAGAAATTCGACTACGGAAATAGCATCATATAACGGAGCGCTTGGCTCACTTCTGAGATTCATAACAGAGTCGACAATAACTATTGGAGTAATATTTATGCTTATTTATGCAGATCCAATACCTGCGATTATTATGATTTCATTGATTGGACTATTCAATATTTTTTTCTACGCTTTTACTAAAAATCATATTATTAGTTGGGGAAGAGATCGTCAAAAAATGGATGGAAGAATTTTAAAATTTATCCAACAAGGGCTTAACGGAATTAAAGAGTCGAAAGTCTTGGGTCTTCAACATTTTTTCTTTTATTCTTTTAAAAAACCTGTTGAAATTAAAGCTAAACTCAATGTTAAGCAACATATACTCCAGGATTTTCCGCGCCTAGCTTTAGAGTTGTTGTTAATAACAAGTGTAGGCATATTAATTTTTAGCGTAATTTTCCAGGGGGACGACATAAAAAGAATTGTCCCTATGATTGGCATGTACAGTATTGCTGCTTTCAGACTTATGCCATCATCTGGAAAAATTATTGCTGCTGTCCAAAAAATACAATTTAATCATTCTGCTGTTGATGTTCTATTTTCAGAGTTTTCAAATTCCATAACTAACAAGAGTAGTGAGAAAAAAAATTCAACTTTCTATCAGAAGCATAAGGACAGCATTATCTTGTCAGGAGTTTGTTACAAGTATAACTCGTCCAAAAATGATATATTGAAAAACGTTAATCTAGAAATTGAACTAAATAAAACATATGGCATTATTGGAGAAAGCGGTTCAGGCAAAAGCACTCTTATAAACTTATTGTTAGGTCTTATTTATCCCAACAAAGGAAAAATTTTCTTTCCAGAAGAGTTAAAAAATAAAAAGAATAAATTTGGCTACGTACCACAAAATATTTTCCTAATTGATGACAGTATTAAAAATAATATTGCTCTGGGGGTCCCTGAAAAAGACATTAATATAGAAAACTTGCAGCAAGCAATAAAACTTGCTCAATTAGATGAATTCCTCAAGGCTTTACCTGATTCTTATAACACCCATGTTGGAGAAAATGGAACAAGAATATCTGGAGGGCAAAAACAAAGAATTGGAATCGCTAGAGCATTATATAGAAATCCTAGAATTTTAATTTTTGATGAGCCAACAAGTTCCTTAGATAAAAATACAGAGCTTAATATTGTTAAGACCATTAATGATCTTCACGGAACAAGAACTATAATTATTGTTTCGCATAATGAAGAGCCTTTAAGAGAGTGCGACCATATTTTTGATATAAACACTGGTATCATTAAGTAATTTTTTAATATTGCCTAAATTATGGTCTTTTCCACTCCAAAAGAAGATTGGGAATTCAATGTACTGGATATATATAACTTTAATCGCCAAGGGAAATTGTCTAAGTATTTTGAGTTTATAGAAAAAAATCATAATAATCTTGATGGTGATATTTGCGAGGTAGGTGTTTATCGGGGCCACTCAATAATTGCCACAGGTCTTTTTTTAAGGCAAATTGGAAGCTCAAAAAAAATATATGGTTTTGATAGCTTTTCTGGTTTTCCTGCTTACCATGATTATGATGATCTAGCCTTTTTTGACAGCCTTCATCAACAAGGAATTATTGACTCTATCCATCTAGAGAAAGTAAAATTAAATCTGAAATATAAGTCTTTGTTTTCCTCTGTGGAATCAACTCCATCGAATATATCCTCCTCCGGAGATTTTTCATCAACTTCAAAAGAACTTCTTGAAAAGAAGATTGATTTTTTCAATCTTGAAAACATTGTACTGATAGATGGAAGTTATTCTGAAACTATGATTATAGAGAACAGCAATGAGAGAAAATTTATGGCTGTTCTAATGGATTGTGATTTATATGAGAGTCATAAAATTGCATTGGAGTATACATGGGAGAATTTAACAAAGGGTGGATACATGTATCTTGATGAATATTATTCGCTAAAGTTTCCTGGCGCAAGGTACGCGATTCATAATTTTTTTCTTTCAAGAAGTCAAAAACCATCAATGCATGAAAAGATTGAGGGTGATTTTGAAAGATGGTTTGTTAAGAAATGAATATTCTTACTGTTATTCCTGCAAGAGGCGGGTCCAAAAGTATTCTAAGAAAAAATATAGTTGATCTAAATGGTAAGCCTTTAATTTCTTATACCATAGAATCAGCATTAGCTTCAGGTGTTTCAAAAGACGTATTAGTTAGCACAGATGATCATGAGATAGCTGATATTTCCAGATCTTTAGGTGCAAAAGTCCCTTTTATTAGACCTAATAATCTTGCTAATGATAAAGCTGAATCTGCCCCAGTAATAAAACATGCTTTACTTTTTATGGAGGATATGCTGAAAGTTCAATATGACGCAGTACTTATGCTCCAGCCCACCAGTCCCTTAAGAAAGGCTGATCATATTAAAAGAGCAGTTAATTTAATGGAAAGAGAAAACTTTGATTCAGTTGTTTCTATCGTTGATGTTAATGGGTACCATCCCCTAAGAATGAAAACCTTAAAAGGCAATAAACTCAGTAATTATATTGAGCAAGGTTTTTGGAACCTTAAGCCCAGACAAGACTTGCCTAAAGTTTTTATCAGAAATGGTGCCATATATCTTGTTAATAGGGAAATCTTCTTGAGTAAAGGAGAGATGATTGGAAATAATCCTGGCGGTCTTATGATGAGCGATAAAGAATCTGTCAACATAGATAGTCCTTTAGATTTGTCCCTAGCAAAATTGCTGATTAGTGAAAATGAAAGTATTATGTCCTGAACCAGAAAGTTTTAGCTCAAAAGGTTTGAGTTTTTGTAGAAAAAATTCTAAGCTATCTGCAGTTTCAATGTCTCAAAGAAATTTTGAAATAAGCGCTGTCAACTTTGATACATTACTTATAAGGTTCAATTCTAAAATCAACGAAAAAATTATCAACCAAAATAGTAAAGTCAAATATATTATCTCACCTACTACTGGTCTTGACCATATCGATATGAAACTTACAAAGAAATACGGGGTTAAAGTTTTTCATCTAAGAGGGCAGAAGAAATTCCTGAATAGTGTGACTGGGACTGCAGAATTAGCAGTAGGAATAATGATCTCTCTCCTAAGAAATATTCATGACAGCTTTGAATCTGTTAAGCATGGCTTCTGGGATGTCTCTAAATATAGAGGATTTGAGCTTTCAGGTAAAAAAATCGGGGTCATCGGTTGTGGAAGACTTGGTAGGATGTTTGCAAAAGTTTGTGTTGCCTTGAGAATGAATGTTTCAGTATTTGATCCCGGAGTTAAAAGACTTCCCTCGGGCGTTAAAAGAGTTGATTCCCTCGAGGAGATATACTCCAACTCAGATATTATTTCTATTCATATTCCTCTTAACAGTTCGACAAAACATTTAATATCATATGAAGAAATAAAGAAATTAAAGCCAGGGGTAATCTTAATCAACACTTCAAGGGGGTCAATTATCAATAATAGTGCTTTACTAGATGGTCTTTTGGCTAAAAAAATTGGAGGTGCTGCGCTTGATGTAATTGAAAATGAACACAGTTTTCTGGGAAAACAGCATCCATTGGTTAAATATGCCATTGAGAATAATAATTTGTTAATCACTCCTCATATAGGTGGTGCTACATATGAGTCTGTTGAAAAAACAGATTTATACATTTTGAATAAATTTTTTAATAATAGTATATGACTAAGTTAATTGCCGAGTTTTGTCAAAATCACAATGGCAGCTTTGAAACTCTAAAACGTATGATATATGCAGCCGCCGAGTCGGGAGCTACACATGGAAAAATGCAAACAATCTTTGCTGACACAGTTTCATTTAGACCTCAATTTGAAGAGGGACTGGTGGTTGATGGGATAGTTAAATCAATCAAAAGACCATTCAAAGAAGAATATGAGAGGCTCAAAGCTCTTGAGATATCAGATAACCAAACACTAGAGTTTATTAATATCTGCAAACAAAGCGGGCTTATTCCAATGACAACTTGTTTTGTTAGAAGAGATGTCAACCACCTCAAAGATTTGGGATTTAAATCAATTAAGATTGCAAGTTATGATTGTGCTTCATTCCCTCTAATTAAAGAAATTTCAAATAAATTTGACGAAATCATCATATCAACTGGTGCAACTTTTGACGAAGAAATTATTCATACAGCAAGAATTTTAAAAGAAACTGATTTCTCTTTCTTACATTGCGTAACCATATATCCTACTCCACTGGAAAAGATGAATCTTGCAAGAATGAGCTGGTTAAGAAAATACACGGCAAGTGTTGGGTTTTCTGACCATTCTTCTATTACCGATACTGGAAATATAGCCTCTTTAGCTGCTTTAACTTTAGGCGCAGAAATTATTGAGAGACACTTTACAATTCTTCCAAGAACCGATACAAGAGATGGTCCTGTTTCAATAGATGCAGAAATGCTAATGGAGTTAAAAGATTTTTCTAGTCTATCACAAAATGATAAATACGATTTTATGGATAAGAAATATCCAGAATGGAAAGTTTCAATCGGTCAAGAAACTCGGGATTTAAGCCATTCTGAGCTCCTAAATAGAGATTACTATCGCGGGAGATTTGCTAGTCCAAGAGTAAAATTAAATTCCCCTCAGACTATGATTTATAACTGGGAGGAAACTCCATTATGAATCTTGATGAAAAAGTAATTTTCATTGATGCAAGCTCAACAGTTGATTCATGTATCAGAACTATGTCAAGTTTATCCAAAAAGGTTTTATACCCAGGATTATGCGTTGTTATAGACGGTCAAAAAAAATTTAAAGGCCTTATAACAGATGGAGATATTCGACGAGCATATTCAGCAAACATAGACTTTAGTAGTTCTGTTTCTCTAATAATGACTACTAAACCAGTTTTTTTACATGAAAATGAAATAAGCAATAACCCAGTTAGATTATTAGATACTAGACTCAGAGAAGCAAAGCATTTAACAAAACCAGTCAAACTAATTCCTTTAATTAATGATGAAAATCTCTTAATAGACGTCATTGATTATGACAGTTTAAAAAATATTCAAAACAGCCTCTATAACAACGTAACTGTCTTTGGGCTTGGTTATGTGGGAATTACTCTTGCAGCTTCTTTAGCCAATATCGGACATCAGGTTACTGGTGTTGATACAAATAAAAAACTCATAAAGATACTGAGGGAAGGAGAAACTCATGTTCATGAGCCTGGTTTAGAGGAAATGATTAAACATAATTTAAGTGCAGAAAATATATACTTTGAGACCTCTGTAAAAAATAATAACAGTAATATTTATATCATTGCAGTGGGAACACCTCTTGATAATAATTTAAAACCTGGCTTGGAAGCACTTAATCAGGTCTTATTATCTATTTCTAAAGTCCTTAAAAACGGTGATCATGTAATGTTAAGATCGACCGTACCTGTTGGAGTTACAAGGGATATAGTAATTCCTTTCTTGGAAAAAGAATCTAATTTACTTGCTGGTAAAGATTTTTTTATAAGCTTCGCACCAGAAAGGACAATCGAGGGTGATGCAATGAAAGAATTAAAGACACTTCCTCAAATTGTTGGAGGATACTCTAATAGGTGTGCAGAGTTAGGTATTAAATTCTGGTCTACTCTTGCTTCATCTGTTGTTAAGGTAAGTTCTTTAGAGGCAGCAGAATTAATAAAATTAGCAAATAATACATTTAGGGATATTTCATTCGCATTTGCGAATGAATTAGCACTTCTAGCCAGCAAACACAATGTTGATGCTTTTGATCTTGTGCATCAGGCTAACGAGGGATACCCAAGAAATAAGATCCCACTCCCTAGCCCGGGAGTTGGAGGTTATTGTTTAACCAAAGATCCAATTTTGTTTAGTTGCAATTCAAAAGGCTTTAGAGATGATGCAGTACTGGGAGTTTCAAGCAGAAAAATCAATCAAAAGGCATCCGAATATCCAATAGAAGTTCTTGAAGAGTTTTGTAAAAAAACAAATAAAAATATGGCCAATTTAAATATTTTAATTATTGGCATTGCCTTTAAAGGAAATCCAGAAACAAACGATTATAGAGGCTCAGTCTCTTTGGATGTCATGTCCATGTTAAAGAAAAAAGTTAGCAGGATCTTTGGTTGGGATGCCGTAATCACAAAACAAAATATCAATAATTTAGGGTTTGATGATTATGATGATCTAGATGATGTTATAAATAAATCAGATGCAATATTGATACTCAACAATCACCCAGATAACATTATCTCCAATTTGTATGAAAACCATAATGAAGATCGCATAAGACTAATATTTGATGGTTGGCACCAATTAGACAGGATAGATATCGAAAGAAATCCTAATCTTAAATATGCAACAATGGGTTATTTAACAAGCTAATGAATGTAGCACTGATAGCTTGCTCAAATGGCTTGGGTCATGTTAGAAGGTGCTTAGTATTGTCCCGTGAGCTTATTAGAAATAATGCCAATGTGACTTTATTTGCCCCAATAAAATCTGTTAACAAACTGACAGAGTCGATTGAAGAAAAGAGGCTATCGATTATTGATTTTTGTACTGATACCTCAATAGAAAATTTATTAGACTATAACTCAACTAGTTGGATAAAAAAACTTCCTAATTTAAGTCAATATGATATTGTTGTAAGTGATAATTTACCAGAAATACTCTATTTAAGAGCCGACGCTTGGATTTCAGGATCTTTTCTTTGGCATGAATCACTGATTAACTTTCCAAAAGAAGAGAAGCAGAGAATTAATCACTTAATTAAAGATTCAAAGGCAAGACTTATTTCTTCTGAGATTTTGACCCCAAGTTATATGCACCAATTTGAAAACCTGCATAAAGTTGGGCTTTATAGTGGTAGTTTAAGAAGTAAAAATTGTTCACCAGTTGCTAAGAAAGATTTATTGATATCAATCGGTCTTGGAGGAAATTTAGAGTTTGAAATCAAAAAATTTATCGAAAAAATATCAATCTCAAAAGTTGTGCCATATGACACAATTTGGATTGAGCCGAGGATATGTCCTTCTAATAGACCAGATTGGATTAAGCCGGCAACCTATAGTAGGAATATGTATTTATCTATTGTTTCAGCAATAATTCGCCCTGGAGTTGGCACTATTTCAGACTGTTTGTATAATTACTGTAAAGTTTTCATGTTTTATGAGAAAGGTAACATGGAGATGAATAGTAATGCAAACTTATTACACAAACTAGAACTAGGTGAAACTTGCAAATCATTTCAGGATGCTTGGGATAAGTCACTTGCATATTCTTCAAATAAAAAAATGATTAATCATTTCGAAAATCTTGCTGCGGAAATTAATTTTGATGGCGCTCAAGAATCAGTAAAAATTTTATTAGGCCATTATTAAAAATGAGAAACATTCTTATATCTGGATTTAATGATCAATATCTTCATGAGGTAATAAATGAAGTTAGCAAAAAATTTAAAGTTTACAAATCTATTTATTCAAGAAACTCAGTTTATTCTGAAGAAAATGACGCTATTGTAGAGGATATATGTAGACCCGATATCTTATTAAAAAATCATCCAGAGATCCTTGATAGAAATGCTAGTTTTGAATCTAGCCCATGGTATAAGGATTCTCTACAAAACTTTTTGGGCACTATTGATAGAGTTTTTGTTGAGCCTGTATCATATAATCAACTCTTAGACTATTACTCTTTATTGCTATCTTTCTGGTCAAGATACCTTGATAAGCATTCGATTAATGCTTTATTTTTCCAATCGACGCCACATTTTCCTTGGGATATAGCTCTTTTCTTTGCCGCAAAACATTCAAAAGTTAAAACTTTCATTCTGAGGAGAACCTTGATACCAAATTGTTTAGTTTTTGATAAGGGCTTTAACCATGAAACACAGGATTTTTTTACTTTCGATGAGAGTTTTGAAGGTAGTTTTGATAGCAATCAAATATTAAAAAATTATGGGAGTGAATCTTCTTGGATTAATTATTCACAGAATATATTAGATGAATGTTTGACAAGAAGAGAAAATAGATTAGGTTTTGTCAATTTTAAGAAATTAATATATGGACCAATTTTTCTTTTTAAGGAGATCTTTGGTTCAAAAAAAACCTACTTCCAACTCAGTAAAATGCGCTATTTATCTTTTATTATTAGGAGATTTTATCAGCAAAAAAAATTAAATAGATTCTGGGAATCGATATCTACAGACTTGCCTAAATCTAGTAAATTCGCCTATTTTCCTTTACATTTTCAGCCAGAGAGATCAACCGATCCTGAGTGTGGATATTTTTCTAAACAACTGAATGCGATTAAATTACTCTTGGAGATTTTACCTAGAGATTGGAGTGTGGTTGTTAAAGAGCACCCCAGACAAAATATGCCCGAATATCCAAATTTAAGAAGGCTTCATTACAGAGATATTAACTTCTATAAGCGCTTGCAAAACATTGATAGGTGTATTTTGATATCCACAAAAGTTGATTCAAAAGAGGCTCTTTTGAAGTGCTCCCTTGCTGCATCATGTACCGGTTCAATTTTATGGGAGTCTCTGATTATTGGTAAACCCTCAATTTCATTCGGCACTCATTGGCATTCTTCTTGCAAGAGCAGTCCACATATTTCAGAATTAATTGCAAATAATTTACAATTTGAGAATCTTCTTAAAAAAGATAAAGAAGAAATAAGGAAAGACATTTTAATTTTTTTACAAAAAAACCAAAACTCTTTTATCTTTGCATCAAATTCAGAACAATTCCTTGATAAGAAAATTTCTAGAGATTTAAATATCAGAAATTTATCTCAATCAATAATTCACATTTCGCAAACATGTTTTTAATCCGACTCTTGAAAGTAATATTTACCAAGAATTTTTGGACTTACCCTAAAAAAAAGAAGAACCTTATTATTGATATAGCTGGTTCAGAGGAGCTATTCATGAGTAATATTTTAGAAAAAAATGAAACTCTTGTTATCGATCTCCATGATTATAATTGGGCTAATATTTTTATTCTAGTTAATGCTTTTCTAAAGTGGCCTAAATTGCTAAAGCAAGATAAATTTTGTTTTATCTTCTTATCTTATATTGATTTAATCAAAGCAAAGAATGTAATTACATGGATGGACTATATAATTTCTTTTTATAGACTAAAGAATTACAATAAATCACCAAAATATATCAGTATACAAACAGGAAGAAGAAGTATAGAGCCTGGCCAGTTTTTCGATTCACTTAATAGGCTGGCAGATAAATCTCTTTCTTGCGACTATATTTTTTGCTTTGGAGAGGCGCATAAACGTGAATATGAGAGGTATATAAAGTGTACTGCAATTCCATCTGGCAGCGTAAGGAATAATATCGTTCCAATTAAAAGTAAAAAACCATTAAAGGAAATTTTATTTATTTCACAATTTAGAAAAAATTCAGGCAATGTGTTTATTAAATATTTTGAAGAAATATCACATGAAAGATTTTATCTAGCTGAGAAATTGCTTTTTGATAGACTAGTTCCATATTGCATAAAAAATAATTTAAGACTTAATGTTCTTTCAGCTATAAAGTTTTCCGAATCTGAAGAAAAAAATTTCTATAATCAATTAACCAAAGGTTTTGAAATCAATTTTTTGAGTCATGAAAGTTTTGACTCTGGTTATAACTATGTGGATAGTTATGAGTATATAGTCGGAATAAATTCAACTTTAGCTTATGAAGCCTTAGGGAGGGGAAAAAAAGTTGTGTTTTTTGATGCAAGAAATGAAATCTGTGGAATACCATTTGATTTATTTGGGTGGCCATTAAATTTAACTTCAAGAGGGGATTTTTGGTCAAATAAAATTAATGATTCTGAATTTAACAGATTAATGGATTTTCTAATTACAACCCCCAATGATGAGTGGAGTGCTAAGTTTTTTGATATTAAAACGGAACTAATGCAATATGATTTTTCTAACCCATTTCTAAGAGAGGTTGTTTAATGGGCAACAAAGAAATTTATAGGCTTAATATTAATAACTTGAATGCTGAATCAGCCAATCTTGCATTTCAAAGTTTTAAAAGATATGGCGCTTTTCTAATTGAGAATGTTTTTTCAACTAGTGATGTTCTAAAAGTCAGAGGCTATTGTTCAAAATTATTTTTAAAGCCAGGAGATAAAAGATTGAGATATCTTAGGGAATTTAAAAATAAAAAGGATATTCTGAACTTTTCTTATTTTTTCACAAATGAAAAATTACTAAATTCTTTATACGCAGTATTTAAAAATGATAATCTATATTTATTGCCGCCATACAACATAGCTAGAAATTATCTACCTCACTCTTACCATACAGATGCTATGGGGTGGCACAGAGACTGCAATGGCGAACTTAATTATAAGGAATGTATTTCTAGGTTAAAAAATAGAGATTATATGTTTGCTAAGATTGGAATTTATCTTCAAGAAAACTCTTCATACGGCGGTGCCATAGATATTATTCCAGGTTCAAATAATGATCAAATTGGGAAAAGCAAGCTATCGAATCTTAATAATTTTTATGTGGGAGTTATAGTGTTTGTTCAAAAATATCTCAACTTTTTTTATAAGAAAACATTATTACGGAAATTTCTAATGAAATTAATGAAATCAGAAACTTTAAGGGTTAATCAGGGTGATATAGTAATTTTTGACTCGAGAACAATGCATAAGGGAACTTTTGCAGATGAGGAAATAGAAAGCCAACTTGAATATAATCATGCAAAATTACAAGCAAACCTTCCAGAGATTAAAACTAAATACGTCTTGTATTCGCATTTGGGAAACACTCTTGGACTAGAGTCATATTTTATCGATAGACTTAAAAGAGATAACAACACTAAAGAGATGGAAAACTGGATAAAAGACCAAGAAAAAGTTTCAGAATTAGATTTAAAAAACAGAAGTCTGATTCCTTCATTGAAATTATTTAAATCATTATTGACTAAATCTAAATTAATCTAAAAACTATGTTTAATAATAAAACAATACTTATAACTGGCGGAACAGGAAGTTTTGGAAAGAAAGCTGTAGAAGTCATTTTAAAAAAATACAATCCAAAAAAACTAATTATTTTTTCAAGAGATGAGTTGAAACAATTCGATATGCAGAATGACTTCAATCATAAATCTTTGAGATATTTTATTGGAGACGTTAGAGATAAAGACAGATTAATTCAAGCAACAGACGGCGTGGATTTCGTAATTCATGCTGCAGCTATGAAACAAGTTCCTGCTTCAGAGTATAACCCCATGGAGTGTATAAAGACAAATATTGATGGTGCGCAAAACCTTATCAATGCCTGTGTACACAATAAAGTTGAAAAGATAATAGCATTGTCTACCGATAAAGCTTGCAGTCCACTAAACTTATATGGTGCAACTAAACTTGTCTCTGATAAACTTTTTGTTTCTGCTAATAATATCACTGGCGGACAGAAAACAAGATTTTCTGTTGTTAGATATGGTAATGTTGTTGGATCTAGAGGGTCAGTAATCCCTCTTTTCAAAAAACTGATGAAGAGTGGCGCTAATTCTCTACCTATAACTCATCCTGAAATGACCCGTTTCTGGATTTCTCTTGATGAGGGAGTCGAATTTGTTCTCAAAAGTTTTGATAGGATGTTCGGTGGGGAAATATTCATTCCTAAGATACCATCAGCACGAATTACTGATCTTGCAGAAGCCATTGCGCCAGGCATAAAGCAAGAAATAATTGGCATACGTCCCGGTGAAAAAATACATGAAATTATGTGTTCATCTGATGATGCACACCTGACGCATGAATTTAAAGAATATTTATCAATTGCACCATCTATTAAATACTTCGATAAGGAGGTGAATTTTTCTGTAGATGCTCTTGGCGAAAAAGGAAATTTAGTTGAAGATGGATTTGAATATAGTTCAGGAACTAATAATATATTCTTATCTATTGATGATCTTAAAACACTAACAACAGAATAGTAGGAAACTGGGAGAGTAGAAATTTCATCAATTGTTTTCATTCAGTCGAGATTAAGCTCGAGTCGCCTTCCTGCCAAAGCACTTCTTCCCATTGCTGGATATCCTTTAATTATTTTGTCAGCTTTAAGAGCTGGAAATACAGGGAAAAACATAAAGGTGCTAACCTCTTCTGACAAATCTGACGATCCAATTGTGCCAGTTTTGGACAAGTATCAGATTAATTTTTACAGAGGAAATTTAAATAATCCGCTTGATAGATTCAATCAGGCTTTAGGTGATTGTGATGATGAAACTCTTGTTTTTAGATTGACCGGAGATAATGTATTTCCAGATGGTATGCTGCTTGATGAAATGGAAAATTATTATCATATGAATAATTGTGAGTATCTTTTTTGCAATGGAAGAGAGTCTAATGTGCCATATGGTGTTAGTGTGGAATTGATGAAAGCAAAGCACCTAAGATTGGCACATAACAATGCTAGGGACAATTACAGTCTTGAGCATGTAACGCCTTATATTCGAAGGAATTTTAAAGTGACAACTTATCAGTTCAATCTATCTCCTTCTCTTGGTAACTTCATAACTTCTATAGATACATTTGAAGATTTTTTATTTGTTTCCAGTGTTTTTCATAAGTTTCAAAATCCAATTTCGATCTCACTCAAAGAACTAATAGAGATCTTACCAAGTATATTAAATTTAAAATATGACCTTGGCGAATCAAAGTTTATTCTTGGTTGTGCCCAATTAGGAATGCTATATGGAATAACAAATAAAAAAGGCAAGCCAACTAATCTTGAAAGCCAAAAAATATTATCAAGATGTTTGGATAATAATGTACGATTTTTTGATACTGCCATGGGTTATGGGGATAGTGAAGAAGTTATCGGAAGATTCTTAGCAAAAAACAAAAAGCATGATAGAGTCTCTTTGATAACCAAACTTTTGCCAGTTAAGTCTTTATTAGCAAATATAAAGCCAGAGAGGTATCATGTTCTTATAACTAATATGATTCAGAGCTCTTGTTTTCGTCTTAATACGCAGACAATTGACTATCTTCTTTTTCACAGATTCGAAGATATAACATTTAAAAATGGCATAGTTCTCGAAATTTTAAAATCAAACATAGAAAAAGGTCTTATAAGATCTTTAGGTGTTTCAATTCAAGATGAGCAAGAGCTTGAGAAAGCTCTAAAAATTAAAGATATCAAGTTAATTCAGCTACCTTTCAATATCTTAGATCATAGATTGCATAAATATATCAATACTATCAGAGAGGTTAAGAAAAAAAGAGATTTAATTATTCACGCTAGAAGCGTATTTCTTCAAGGATTGCTTTTGTCTAATGATCATAATAAATGGAAAATAGCTAATGTAAAACAACCTGAGAAAGTTCTTAAATCAATAAATAACCTGGTATCAATTCATAAGAAAAACTCTCTAATGCAACTTTGTTTAGATTATGTAAATGAGCAAGACTGGATTGATGGCTTAGTTATCGGAGTAAATTCTGAAAAAGAACTTTTAGAAAATTTTCATTATTTTGATAAAAGCTCAAGATCAGAAAAAATTAATCTTTGGGATCCTTTAATGCTCAAATTAGATTCCTTTACTCTGAATCCTTCAAATTGGAAAGCTAATGAATAAATTATTTTCTTTGAGTGGGATGAATGCTTTGATTACTGGTTCATATGGATACTTGGGCGAAATTTTTGTTTATTCATTGGCATCTGCTGGAGCCACAGTTTATGCAAATGGCAGAAATCAAGAAAAAATTAATAATTTAGTAAGCAAATACCCTGATTTAGATATTAGGGGGGCTAAATTCGATGTAAATAACTCAGAGGAAATAAGTCAATTTATCAAGAGTTCATCCATAAAATCTTTAGATATTCTCATAAATAATGCATATTCAGGAAAAGGAGGAACAATATCTTCCGCTATTGAAGAGGATTATTTCAATAGTTGTCAAATCACCATTGCAGCAACTCAGAATTTAACAAAGATTTGTATGCCTTTTTTGAAAGAGGCATACAAATGTAATGGAGACGCATCTGTAATTAATGTTGCCTCTATGTATGGTATTACCATCCCTGATCTAAGTATTTATGAATCAGCAGAAGAAACCAATCCTCCTTTTTATGGAGTATTTAAGGCAGCAATGATTCATTGGACAAAATATGCTGCAGTTGAATTTGGGCCTCATGGAATAAGATTTAACTCCTTATCCCCCGGGGCATTTCCAAATCTTGAAGTTCAAAAAAATAATAAATTTATTACAAAACTCCAGAAAAAAGTACCACTTGATCGTGTTGGACAATTGGATGATTTGATTGGACCAATTTTATTTTTGTCATCCAAAGCTTCCAATTACATTACTGGAGAAAATATTGTGATTGATGGTGGATGGACTGTTTAATATGCTTGCGGATATATTAAATTTAATTGACAGGAGAGAGTCGCTCTTTCAAGAAGAACTTTCAGCTAATCAGAGCAAAATAAACTCAATTATTAACTCCTCTAGTTTTCTTGTAATTGGCGGCGCAGGTTCTATAGGCAGAGAAGTGGTTAAGATACTATTCTCTCGGAATGCTAAAAAGCTTCATGTAGTTGATATAAGTGAAAATAATCTAGCTGAATTAGTTAGGGATTTAAGAAGCCAATATGGATATTCAACTAATGAGTTCAAGACCTTAACTTTAGATATTTCATCAAATGAATATGATGCATTTATAAATTCAGATGGTGAATATGATTATGTCATGAATCTCTCAGCTTTAAAACATGTAAGAAGTGAGAAAGATCCCTATACCCTTATGCGTCTTGTGAGAGTGAATATTCTAAATACAATCAAAACTATTGAACAATCAATTCAATTGAATATAAGAAAATATTTCTGTGTAAGTACTGACAAGGCCACAAATCCTGTTAACTTAATGGGAGCTAGTAAACTTGTAATGGAGATGTTCTTACAAAGGTATAGCGATAAAATTAGCATATCCTCCGCTAGATTTGCAAATGTTGCTTTTAGTGATGGCTCATTGTTGAACAGTTTTCAGAATAGATTTAATAAGAGACAACCAATGGTTTCCCCAAAGGACATTGAAAGGTATTTTATTACACCTGAAGAAAGCGGTATTTTGTGCGTAATGAGTTGCTTATTTGGAAATAGCAATGAGATTTTTTTTCCTAAAATTAAAGGGGATTTTCGTTTAATTAAGATATCATCAATTGCCGAAAATTTCATTAAATCAAAGAATTTTGAACCTATCATATGCTCATCAGAGGAAGAAGCCAGAACTAATGTAAATAGATATATTCAAAATAAGAAGTGGCCACTTTATTTATCGAACTCTGATACAACAGGCGAAAAACCATATGAAGAATTTTATTCTTCGGAAGAATTAATCGACAATAATCGCTATCATAACATTGGCGTAATATCAAACTTTAAAGAAGTTGATGAATTAATACTTAAGAATTTCGAAAACAATTTTCGGAAGCTTATTGAATCTAATAATTGGACAAAATTGCAAATTGTGGAGGAGTTTAAAAATATCCTTCCGGGGTTAGATTACTTCGATATAGGAAAATACCTTGATGAAAAAATGTAACAAAGAAAGAATTCTTTTAATTGGAGGGGGAGGTCATTGTGAATCGGTTATTGATGTAATCGAGACTGAAGGAAAGTATGATATTTTTGGGGTTCTAGATAAAAAACAAGTTAAAGGAAACCTAATGGGATATGAGCTGTTAGGCAGTGACAAAAAACTTCAGAGTCTTGTCAGGGAGGTTCCTAATGCAATTGTTACAGTAGGTCAAATTCATTCACCTGATGATAGAGTTCGTTTATTTAATGATATAAAGAAGTTGGGTTTTAATTTGCCTGTAGTAATATCACCTTATGCACATGTATCAAAGTACTCAAAAATTGATGAGGGAACAATTGTTATGCACCATGCAATGATTAATGCAGGTGCAGTTATCGGACCAAACTGTATTGTTAATTCCAAAGCTCTTGTTGAGCATGGTTGCAGTATTGGAGCTCACTGTCATATCTCTACGGGTGCAATTTTGAATGGCGGGGTAAAGATAGAAGAAAAAACTTTTGTTGGAAGTAACGCTATTATTGTAGAGACTACAAATGTCAAAAGATCCTCATTTATTAAAGCTGGAAGTTTAATTAAGTGAGCACATATATTATTGCTGAGGCTGGAGTTAATCATAATGGATCTCTTAAATTAGCAAGAGAACTAATTGAGAAAGCTGCAGAGATTGGCGCAGATGCTATTAAATTTCAAACATTTAATGCAGACAAAATGACAACTAAATCTGCAAAAAAAGCTCAATATCAAACCCGTAATGACAATAGTCAGAACCAATATGAGATGTTGAAAAGTCTTGAATTTTCTGAGGATGAGTTTATTTTGTTAAGGGATTTTGCTTTAAGTCAGAACATAGATTTTTTATCTTCTCCATTTGATATTGACTCGCTAGAATTTTTGATAAAAATTGGCATAAAAACTATCAAAGTGGCAAGTGGTGAAATTACTAACTTGCCCTTGTTGAGAAGAGTTTCAAATTCGGCTGATAAAGTAATACTCTCTACTGGGATGAGCACCATGGAAGAAATAGAAGAAGCATTCCATGTGATTACTTCAGGGGGTGTAACAAAAAATAATATCACGTTACTGCATGCCAACTCAATGTACCCAACACCCCTAGAAGATGTTAATCTTAATGCTATGATAACAATACAAAAAAAGTTTGGAGTTGATATTGGCTATAGTGATCATACTGAAGGCATACAAGTTCCAATTGCGGCTTGCGTTTTAGGTGCTCAAGTTATTGAGAAACATATAACATTGGATAGATCAATGTATGGACCTGATCATAGTTCATCTCTAGAGCCTTCAACTTTTAAAGAAATGATTGCGTCTATTAGAAAAGTTGAAATTTGTCTTGGTTCTTCTAAAAAGTTTCCATCTAAAAGCGAAAAAGATAATATTGACATCGTCAGAAAATCTATTGTTGCCTCCACAGATATAGCAAAAGGCGATATATTTAGTGAGTCAAATCTCACGACCAAAAGGCCAGGCAATGGAATCAGTCCAATGATGTGGGATGATATTCTTGGAAAGAAAGCCTCTAAAAATTATAAGGCGGATGAAAAAATATGAAATCTATAAAGGTCTGCGCTATTAGTGGCTCTAGAGCAGAGTATAGTATTTTTTATCCTGTTTTAAAAGCTTTAAATAATAGCAAATATTTCATCTTGAAAATAGTTACTCATGGAATGCATAATTCCTCATATTTTGGTAATACTTATAAAGAAATTGAAAGAGATGGATTTGTTATAGACTATAAAGCTTCCACTCTTGAGGAAGATATTAGTGAAAATTCAATGGCAATATCAGTAGCAAATAGTATTTCGAAATTGTCAATCTATTTAAAAAAAACAAGACCAGATATAGTTCTAATCATTGGGGATAGATTTGAGACTCATGCTTCTGCTACTGCATCACTTTTACTTAATATTCCTATAGCACATATTCATGGTGGAGAAATTTCAGAAGGCGCGGTTGATGAGCAGCTTAGGCATTCGATATCTAAAATGAGTCACTTGCATTTTTGTTCAAACGAGGTACATAGAAAAAGATTAATCCAGATGGGTGAGCAACCAAATTTAGTTTTTAATGTTGGTGCGCCAGCCTTGGATAATATTAAAGTTACAAGCTTTCTTTCCAAATTTGATATACAAGAAGAATTGAAGTGGCGCTGGTCAAATAAATTAGCTTTAATTACTTACCATCCTGAAACATTGAATGATAGAAATCTTGAAGATAATTTAAATTCTTTTTTGTCTTCTATCGTCAAAATTGGTATTGATGTAATTTTTACATACTCAAATGCAGATTGTGGAGGAAAAAGAATAAATGAATTACTTGAGTTATTTTGTAAAAAGAATCCTAAAAAATATAAAATAGTAGAGAATCTAGGTTTTAGGCTTTATTTGAGTGTGATGAATATATGCGATGTTGTTATGGGGAATTCTTCTAGTGGGATCATAGAAGCTGCATCTTTTAATAAGCCGGTTATCAATATTGGAAATAGACAAAAAGGAAGAATGAAAGGCTTAAATGTAATAGATTCTTCTTATAAGGAGATTGAGAAATCCTATTACCTTTCTCAATCAAAAGATTTTTTAAAGTCAATGGGAAATATCAAAAATCCTTATGGCGATGGTAATGCAGCAGAAAGAATTACAAATATCTTGATGAGGAAAATTCCTAGTTTGCAAAAAAAATTCTATGATTTGGATTAAAAATGAGATTAATCAGTAAGCTTGATTGCAAACCTCCATATGTCGTCAAGCCAATTCATTTTGAAGGCTTAAGAAAAATTGGTTCACCAAGTGAAATTGCAAATAAACATTATCTTGATGGAATTGATGAAGTATTTTATATAGACATTGTTGCCTCCTTATATCAGAGAGAAATTCTTTTTGACGAAATCTCTAAAGTATCCAAAAATATTTTGGTTCCTTTTGCTGTTGGAGGAGGAATAAAAAGTATAGACGATATGTCTCGGTTATTCCACTCTGGAGCTGACAAAGTTGTCATTAATACATTTGCTGTGCAAAATGATCCAAATATTATCGACAGTGCTGCAAAGATATTTGGCAGTCAAGCTGTTGTAGTTAATATAGAGGCTAAAAGAAATAAAAATGGATGGAATTGTTATTCTGATTGCGGCAGAATTGACTCGAAACGAGATGTTATAAGCTGGGCTTCTGAAGTTCAAGAAAGAGGTGCTGGTGAAATTTTTCTCCAATCGGTTGACAAAGATGGGACTAAAAGTGGTTTTGATATTGATTTAGGCCAACATGTAAAAGAAATATTAAAGATACCATTGGTGCTTGGAAGTGGTGCTGGTTCCATAGAGGATATTATGAAGATTAAAAAGGTTGTTAATCCGAGTGGTGTGGCAATTTCTTCTATCCTTCATTATGAAATGGAGTCAATTTCAAGAATAAAAGATTCCTTGGAGGGATTTTAAGTTTATGAAAAAGACAATTGGAGTAATTGACTATGGCCTGGTTGGAAATGTCTTTAGTATTTGTAACGCTATAGAAAACTCTGGCCACAAAAGTTTAATTATTGATTCTCCAAAAAAATTACAAAAAATTTCAAGGCTAATTCTACCTGGTGTGGGATCCTTTGACGAGGGAATGAATGAGATTATTAAGTCTGGATTTGCGGAAACAATAATTAATTTTCAAGGACCGATATTAGGAATTTGTCTTGGAATGCAACTACTTTGTAAAATTGGATTTGAAGGTGGCTCAACACAGGGGCTGAATTTAATAGATGCCGAAGTAAAAAAGATTAAATGTGGATTTCCTGTACCTCATATGGGCTTTAATAAGATCAAAGTTGTCAATGAAAATCAGTTATTAACAGGAATTGAAAAAGAAGAGTTCTATTTTATGCATTCCTATGAAGTTGTTAACTATACAGATATATCCTCTCTTACTGAATATGGAAATCATACTTTTGTATCCGCTATTCACAAAGATAATATTTTTGGTGTGCAATTTCATCCAGAGAAAAGTAGACTTGCAGGCATAAAGCTTATTGACAACTTCAGTAAAATTTAACTATGGAAAACAAATTTGGAAAATATGGCTTACCACTAGAAGTGGTTTTTTGTAAAAAATGCACAATGAACAACCAAAGACCTTCTTCAACTATAGAATTCCAACAAAAAGAGAATGAAAAAAAACAAGTACTTGCTTTTGACGATGATGGTGTTTGTGATGCTTGCAGGTATGCAGAGAAAAAAAAATATATAAACTGGGATGAAAGATCTAAAGAGCTTGAAGAGCTTTGTAATAGGTTTAGAAGAAATGATGGAAGATATGATGTAATTGTTCCGGGAAGTGGTGGAAAAGATAGCGTACAAGCGGCCCATATTTTGAAATATAGGTTTAATATGAATCCGCTATTGGTGACCTGGCCACCAGCAATTTATACGAAAATTGGCCGGCATAACTTCCAGGCATGGCTCAATGCTGGTTTCGCAAATTTTACGTATAATCAAAATGCGAAACTCCATAAATTTTTAACTAGGAGTGCTTTTTTAAACTTAGGTCACCCTTTTCAACCTTTTATCCTTGGACAAAAGAACCTAGCTCCTAGAATGTCTACAATGCTAGATATACCTTTAGTAATTTTTGGCGAAAATGAAGCTGAATATGGAAATGCAATTCATGAAAATGAAAAACCTACCAGAGATTCAAAGTATTTCAGTGCTGAGTTAAGTATAAAAGATCTAGTTTTGGGAGGAGTTGCTGCAACCGATTTGTTGGAAAAACATGGATTTAAATTATCGGACTTAGAGGCATACTTCCCAGTCAATCCTTATGACATAGAAAGAACTAAAACAGAGGTCCACTATTTGGGTTATTACATAAAATGGCACCCTCAAGAAGTGTATTACTATTCGGTGGAAAATACAGACTTTCTTCCAAATTATCATAGAACTGAAGGTAGTTACAGTAAATATAGTTCGCTGGATGATAAGATAGATTGGCTGCATTACCATACAACGTCAATAAAATTTGGCATTGGTAGAGCGACATATGATTCTTCACAAGAAATAAGAAATGGTGATATCACAAGGGAGGAGGGCATTTCTCTGGTGAAAAGATTTGATGGAGAGTTTCCAGAGAAGTACATAAATGACTGTTGCGAATACATGAATATTTCTATTCAAGATTACCATGATGCAATTGAAAAATTTCGATCTCCTCATTTATGGAAAAAGATCGGAGGCAGGTGGGAATTAATTAAACCAATTTGGAAATCTAATTAGTTTATGCAAGTTGTAGATCAAATTTGTATTTCTCCTAACGACAATCTTGAAAAAGTTATATCAATAATTTCCCATGGTGGTAAAAGAATCGCTTTAGTTGTCGATAAAGACAAGAAATTACTTGGAACAATTACTGATGGAGATATTAGAAGAGCTTTATTAAAGAAATTAGATCTTAACGTAAAGGCATCTAGGGTCATGAATTCTCAACCTATAACTGCTAATCAGGGATCAACTTTTAAACTTGTTAAAGATTTAATGATCAAGAACTCTCTTCTTCAAATTCCTATTGTAGACTCAAATAACACTCTTTTAGGCATTGAAACCTTGCACAAAGATTTTTCTAGTAAGTCTTATAATAATCCTATTTTTATAATGGCGGGTGGTTTTGGAAAAAGACTTAGGCCTCTTACTTACAATATTCCAAAACCACTTTTAAAAGTTGGTGATAAGCCCATTTTGGAAAACATAATAAATAATTTTATTGAATATGGTTTTAAAAATTTTTACATATCTCTTCATTACAAAGGAGAGATGATAAGAGAGTATTTTCAAGATGGCTCTAAGTGGGGGGTTCAAATTTCATATGTCGAAGAGTCTGAGCCTCTTGGAACAGCTGGCGCTTTATCTCTTCTGCCGGAAAATTTACCAAATTTACCTATCATTGTTATGAATGCTGACTTGATGACTAAAGTAGATTTAGAGGCTTTGTTAAACTTTCATAATGAAAACACTTCTGATGCAACTGTATGTGTAAGAGAATATGATTTTAAAGTCCCTTTTGGAGTAGTTGAGTCACTGGATAACAAGGTGATGAAAATTATCGAAAAACCAATACAAAGTTTTTTTGTTAATGCTGGAGTTTATGTCATAAACCGAGAGCAAATAATTGCATCTAATAAGCCAACTTATCTTGATATGCCAAATTTCCTAGAGTCTATTATTAAAAGAAATAAAAAAGTAAATATGTTCCCAATTCATGAATATTGGCTTGATATAGGTCAGAAAGAGCAATTTCATAGGGCAAATAACGAATATGACAATATGAAGGGTGGCCCATATTGAGGTATTTAGGTCTAATATGCGCTAGAGGTGGAAGTAAAGGCGTAAAGGATAAAAATATCCGTTTAGTTGGGGATAAGCCATTAATTGGAATTTCAATTGAAATTGCAAAAAAAATAAAAAAAATAACAAGAATATTGGTATCTACTGATTCTAAATCAATTGCAAAAGTCGGTGAAAAATATGGCGCTGAAGTTCCTTTTATCAGACCAGCATCCTTGTCTCAGGATGACTCTCCGGAGTGGTTAGTATGGAGACATGCGATAGAATATTTAGAGTCATTAGGTGAAATATTTGATGGTCTGGTTGTACTTCCCCCTACTGCCCCGCTAAAAACTAAAAAAGATATTCTGAGCTGTATTCATGAATATGAAGTTGGAAATTATGATGTTGTTATAACAGCTTCCCAGTGTCATAGAAACCCATACTTTAATATGGTTGAAAGAAAAAATTCAGGAGATATTTCTTTGGTTATGGATAGAGAAAAAAAATTTAATAGACGACAAGACTCACCCGAGGTCTTCGATATGACTACAGTCGCTTATGTTGTCAACCCTGAATTTATTAAAGAAAAAAATGGTATTTTTGAGGGCAAGATTGGAATGGTGGAGATTCCTGTCGAAAGGTCAATAGATATTGATACTGAATTAGATCTTAAAATAGCAAATTTTCTATTTAATGAATATGTAAATTATGAGTGATATCAATCTGATTTTCTCACTACATGGCAAAACTGCCATTATAACTGGCGCAATGGGTTATCTCGGAAAGCGTATGACTTCAACATTGGCCGACTTAGGCTGCGATTTAATACTAACAGATCTGCCTAATTCTAGAGACAATCAATTTATTAGTCACATTAAATCAAAAGGTGTAGATTGTAATTTTTATCCATGCGACATAGAAGTAGAAGTCCAAAGAATTAAACTCCTAGAAAAAATAAAAAGATCTCACAGTTCTGTTGATATTCTAATTAACAATGCTGCATTCGTAGGCACTTCTTCATTAGAAGGTTGGTCAACTAATTTTGATAATCAGTCAACTAAGACTTGGAGAAGGGCAATAGAGGTCAACTTGACCGCTCCTTTTGAAATTATAAGATTTTTAAATAAAGCCAAGATTCTTTCTTCTGGTTCATCAGTAATTAATATTGGTTCAATTTATTCATTTAAGGCTCCAGACTATAATTTATACGAGGGCACTGACATTAATAATCCAGCAGCTTACTCTGCTTCAAAGGGTGGGTTATTACAATTAACTAGATGGCTTTCTTCAACACTTGCACCAGATGTTAGAGTTAATTCTATTAGCCTTGGAGGTATTTTTAGACATCAGGACCAAAATTTTATAGATAGATATACTAAGAAAACCCCGCTTAAGCGTATGGCGACAGAGAGTGATATTGATGGTTTAATTATTTTTTTATCGACTGGTATGTCAAGTTATGTAACTGGTCAAAACATTAAACTTGATGGAGGATGGAGTATTTAGTTTATTCTTAGACTAAACTTGGGTTCTATGAAAAAAAATACTCTAATATTTCTATATCCATATAGATTTAGAACTTTTGACAGAAAAAGATTTGAAATACCTTGTCTTAAAGAGAGCTTTGATATAGAAATTTTTGAACTTATAGAATATTTACATCCAAAATTTTGTATTTCTTACATGACACAAGATAAATCAGAGGATATTAAAAGATTCGATAATTTTACAAATTTCAAAGATTCATTTGAAGAGTTATTAAAAGAAACTGGTGACAGAGTATATGTGCTTAATTTTATTCCAGTGACAAATTTCAGAGAGTTAAAAGTTAATAATTTTCTACGATCAAAGAGCTTAAGGACGATAGCCTTCAATAATCCAGGAGTTCCACCTATAATTGCATCTAGTTCTGTTTTTGAAAATATAAGTTTAAAACTTGGTTTCATGAAAAATAGAGGAACTATAAAACTTTTTGTAAATTTGTTTATTGAATTTACAGTGAGACTGATTTCTTCACTAAATAAGGTGAAACCTGATTTTTTAATTAGTGCAGGATCAATTTATACGAAAGATATAAAGAATGAGATTTTAGGTAATTCTTTTGACTATAACACTTTCCTTGAGCTTGAAAAGAATCCTAAATCCCAAAAAAAATATATTGTTTTCCTTGATACTGGCTCTCCCTATTTCAATACGGATACACTACTAAGGCAGACAAAGAAACCCCATAGTATAGAAAAATGGTACCCAGCTTTGAGAAAATTCTTTGATCAAATCGAAGAGTTATTAGATATGCCTGTTTTAATATTAGCGCATCCTAAGCATAAATACACGGATAAGGATAAGCAAAAAACATTTGGAGATAGGAAAGTTATTCATGGAAAGACTCCGGAAATGATTCAGAACTCTTCTCTTGTTTTAGCTACCAATTCAACAGCAGTAAGTTTTGCAGTGCTAGCTAAGTTGCCAATTTGCATCTTAAGATCTGATGAGATTTGCAGAGACAAATATATGAATTCCTATCTCGATTCAAGCTCAATTAATCTAGGATGTCCGATTGTAAACATTGACAATCAATTCCATTTTAGCAAATCGTTTTTCACTAAGGTTGATCACAAATTATATGATTTATATGTTAAGAAATTCTTATCATCGAGAGATGATGAAAAAACTTTATGTCAAATTTTTAGAGAAGAATTTAACAATTAAATATTTTTTTAATTTGTTAAATCATAAATGAATTTTTTTATTAGGATTTATTGAAGAGTGGCTATATGAGGTTTGATCTAACTATTGGAGGAGAGCTTTCTGTTGAAGACTCTATGCTAATAGATGAATTATTCAATAATTTTCGTATTGATTTTTCAAAATTTATTGAAAAAGTGGTTAATCTTAATAATCTTAATGGAATCGATCTTATAAATTCAACTATCTCTAGGAACCTATTTCATACACCATTGGTGGAACTATTTCTTAAACTTTTTCTTCTTAACGAAAAACTTTCAAGGAAACATGATGTGCATGAGGTGGTAATTGAAAATAATTTATTGTATGAGCCAGTTAAAGAGCTACTCAATAAAAACAAAATTGATGCAAAAATAAAAATTAAAAATAGATTTAACTTGCTTAGCATTTCAAAAAAGATTGCATCGAATCTGTTTAAATCTTTATTTCTTATTCTGATGAATTTGAGATTCAAAAGCTTAAGAAAAACAAAATTTAAGGTAAGCAAGGAAATTATTCTTGTCGATACTTTTGTGTTCCCCAATAGTTTTTCAAACAATGGAAAATTTAATGATAGATATTTTAATGGGTTTGATAAATTTTTGTCCTTCGATGAAGCTGAGAGAGTTGCTTATGCTCCTACTATTTTTGGACTTAGAGGTTTTTCTGATGTTAGGAAAATAGTGTTAGGGGCAGAAAAATCAAATGAAAATTTTATTTTTCAAGAGGAATATTTAAATACTTATGATTATCTTAATTCTCTTTTAATTACAATAAAGAATTACAGAAAATTAAAATTAGTTCCTAGATTTATTGGAATAAATATTAAGGGGATATTTCTTTCTGAGTCAAAAAGAGATATTTTTAATCCATCTTTGATGACATCTTTGTCAAGATTCTTTTTTTCAAAATATTTATCCTCTTCGAGTTTAAAAATTAACCACGTAGTTGATTGGAACGAAAATCAAAGTCTAGACAAGGCTTTTATACTTGGAGTCAAAAAATTCATTAAAGTTAAAGTCTATGGTTATCAGGGTTTTATCTCGTCTTTATCTGAAATGCATAAATTTCCTGAAATCTTTGAGTATGAAAAAGGAGTGCTTCCTGATAAATTATTTACTATCTCAAGATTTTCATTAGAGCAGATTAAGGTTTTTTGCCCTGCTTTAGAGGTTTTCAAGGCACATGCCTTAAGATTCTCCAATCTTCAAAATCTTAAAATTAGAAAACAAAGATCAAAAATCTTAGTTGCCCTTCCTATGGATTTGTTTGAGGCAAGAAAAATAGTTCAAATATGTATTGAGCTTTTTGAATTACCAAAATTCAGAAACAAAATAATAGTTAAAAACCATCCAGCTAATCAACTTTCAGAAATTTTGATTAAAATTCCTGAATTGAAAGAATATCCATTTTTATTGATGGAAAATCCTATAGTCGATCTCTATTCGGATGTAAAAGTTTTGATAACTAGTGCCTCAAGTGTTGCTGTAGAAGCACTTTTTTTGAATATTCCTGTTGCAATTTATGGGAGTAGAACTAATGCAACTATGAATCCTATTGAGGGCTTTAATGTCCCTAACTCATACGTTGTTTTCTATAATTATGATCAGTTGTTTGATTTTATTATCTCAGAGAAAGAAATTAAAGTAGATAAAAGAGATATCTTCTTTTGGGATAATGGCGAATCAACTAAGAAGATGTTTGGTTTGGTTTCTTGAGGTTTGGATTTTGTCAGATTATTTATTTTTAACAAAAGTAGATGAAAAAATTGAAAATATCATTTACTTGAGTCAACTTATCCCCAACAGGCAAAAAAATGATTTAAGTTGCACTTGTTTCAAAGTTGGAATTTACCTTCAAAAATTTAATAGTTTAGTATGGCACCTAATAGATGAAATTTTCTTCTCGAATGATGATATCTTTATAAATTCATCAGATTATGATATTAATATTGGCGAGCTGTTAGTTGTCGTTCCTGTCTATGAATCAACTAAATTAGACAAAGAATGTGTTGAACTACCAAAACCAATATCTCGTAAAGTTGATAATTCTCCGGTAAATGAAAGAGGCGAAATAAGATTCAAGTTAAATGAAACTTCATCTTCCTATCTTGGTGAATTCCCACACATAATGAGCACTATCAAGGGTACATTCTTATCATTTGATCCTCTTATTCAGTCTGCTGATGGCATAAAAAACAAACTGATATTTATCAACATCCATTCAAAAAAAATATCCAAAAAAGAACCATTAAAATTTTATATTGCTCACAGTAAATCAAAAAAGATAATCGACTGTTATGATTATTACCTCAATTCAGCTTTAATTATTGACATTGATCAAGATTCTGAGGAATTATGTTTCTTTTCTAGGGTGTCATTGGGTATTCCAATTTTTATCTCATATAATTCTAACCAAATCATCTCAGTAGAGCATACACACCCACCAGCTGAAATGTTTTGGGAGAAAAAATTTTTGGGACAAAAAATCCTTAAAAGTAACTGGTTAGAAAGATTGCCATGATTAAGCTTTTTAGAAAATTGTATACACTGAAAGATAAATTGAAATTTAGCCCTTTTTCTATTTATGAATCTTTACCAAAGATACATAAGAAAGAAGTTTCCGATTTATTTATTTTTAAATTGAATGACTATGAGACTCAATTTGTTGCAGAGAATAGCTTGGCGCTTTTAATTTCTGATAATGCCTTATGTTGCCACCATTTAATTTTCTTTGATACAAAAGGGCAACTTATCTGCGATTACAAGGTTTTTACTGAATCCTTTCATGAAAAAATCAACCTTAACAAAATTCCTGAATTGAAAGGGCATTCCCAGGGTTCATTTGCCCATTTCACAAAATACTCTAAAAAAGTCAAAGAAAGATATTCTACTTATTTAAAAAATATATCGTTCCAACATCGAGGGTATACAGGATTCAGGAAAAGTAACTTTCCAGGTTTTTCTTATGTTCATGGGAATTTTGGAGGTCTTTATGTTAATAAGAAATTAAAAGTCTCCTCAATCTCTAGAACCAGAGGTAAGTTCATATATACACCACAAATAAAATTTCAACATAATCATATTTATGAGCTTTATTTTTTAAATCCAAATAAAAAGCCTATCCAGATAAAACTATACAAAATAGTTTTAAAAAATCATGAAAATTTTGCTACATTGAATCTTGGTCCAATGTGCTTATCTTCATATTCGTTAGACATAGATAATCAGCATTCAGATTATAATATTTGTTGGGAAACTAATATGCCTGTTGGGAGAAGTATAGTTTTTGAAGAGCATAATGACTCGTTTAATGTTCTTCATTCATAAGATTAAAAAAACGGAGTGAAATTTGAGTATTTTTTCAGGAAAGAAGGTTCTTGTAACTGGGCATACCGGCTTTAAAGGGAGTTGGCTTGCATTGTGGTTGAGAGAACTTGGCGCAGAGGTTTATGGTCTTTCAAATGGCGAGGTCTCCTCACCATCAAATTATTCAGTATGCAATATTACAGATTTCGTCAGAGAAGAACTATTCAATATTATTGATGCTGAGAAAGTTGAAAACTTTATTTTAGATCTTCAGCCTGATTTCGTTTTTCACCTTGCAGCCCAAGCTTTGGTAAGAGAGTCATATAAAAATCCTCTTGAAACTATTTCAACAAATGTTGTAGGAACCTCGAATATTTTAAATGCATTAATAAAACTTCAAAAAAAAGTCGTTGCAATTATGATTACAAGTGATAAGGCGTATGATAATGTTGAATGGGTATGGGGTTATAGAGAGACAGATAGAATTGGCGGAAAAGATCCTTACAGTGCTTCAAAAGGAATGGCTGAAATTGCTATTAGATCGTATTATGAATCATTTTTGAAAAATATACCAAATATAAGATTAGGCATTACTAGAGCAGGCAATGTTATTGGTGGCGGTGACTGGGCAACTGATAGAATAGTTCCGGATTGCGTTGTTGCTTGGTCAAAAGGAGAGACTGTGCAAATAAGGAATCCTTATGCAACAAGGCCTTGGCAACATGTTTTGGAGCCTCTTAGTGGCTACATTGCTCTAGCTAATAATCTTTTTCAAAGCGATAAAAATAATGGACAAGCATTTAATTTTGGACCTTCTGCTGATACAAGTTATTCTGTAGAGCAGCTCATTATTGAAATGAGTAAAACATGGAGCAATGTAAAATGGAGTATTGATAATGAAAAAAGCAGAAATTTTCATGAGGCAGGACTTCTAAAACTTAACTGTGACAAAGCCTTATATAATTTAGACTGGAAACCAACATTACATTTTAATGAGGTGGTAGAAATGACAATAAGTTGGTATAAAAATTATTATGTCTCACAGAAATCTATGACTGATTTTACTATCAAGCAAATTAATCAATACTGTGAAATTGCAGAGAAAAGAACATTAAGCTGGATAAATGATGTTAAGTGAAGTAATACTTACTAGTGAAAAAAAAATTCCTGTTAATGGAGGGGATATAACTCATGTAATTAAAAGTAAAAGTCAAGGTTTTATAGATTTTGGAGAGGCTTATTTCTCGAACATTGATTACAGGTTTATCAAAGCCTGGAAAAGACATAAATTGATGACTTTGAATTTATTCGTTCCTGTGGGTAAAGTCAAGTTTGTAATTTTTGATGACAGATTGCATGATAGAGGAGAGTATAGAGAGTTTGTTTTATCAGAGGAGGATGGCTACAGGCTTACAATACCACCCATGGTTTGGTTTGGTTTTATGGGTCTAAAAGAAAAAACATCCATGCTTCTTAATATAGCTAATATTTGCCATGATCCGTATGAAGTTGACAGAGAAGACATTGACAAATTTCCATATAACTGGAGGGAGTGATGAAAGTATTAATTCTTGCAGGTGGTTTTGGCACAAGGCTAAGTGAAGAAACAGATATCAAACCAAAACCAATGGTTGAAATAGGAGGGAAACCAATTCTATGGCATATAATGAAGATATATTCTAGTTATGGTTTTAATGAGTTTATTGTCTTATTAGGCTATAAAGGATATGTTATTAAAGAATATTTCTCAAATTACTTTCTTCATCAAAGTAATGTAACTATTGATTTAAAAAATAATAGTTTGAAGGTTCATCAAAATGAATCTGAACCTTGGAAAGTAACCTTGCTGGAAACTGGTCTAGAAACTCTCACCGGAGGCAGAATTAGAAGAGCAAAAGAGTTTCTAGATCCAAATGAAGATTTCTTACTTACATATGGAGATGGCCTTACTGACGTTGATATAAATAAAACTGTAGAATTTCATAGGAGCCACAAAAAACTATTAACAATGACAGCTGTTCAACCAGCTGGTAGATATGGGGCTCTTTCAATCGAAAAATCAGGTCTTGTGTCATCCTTTAAAGAGAAACCTAAAGGAGATGGTGCTTGGATTAATGGAGGGTTTTTTGTGTGTAATGCTAAGATTATTGATTTTATTAGCGGTGATCATACCGTTTTCGAACAGGAGCCATTGACAAGTCTAGCTTTAAATAATCAACTTGTTGCATACAAACATTCAGGTTTCTGGGAGTGTATGGATACTCTTAGGGATAAAACCCATCTTTGTCAGTTATGGGAATCAAATTGTGCTCCTTGGAAGAAGTGGCAATAAGAAAATTCTTATAACTGGAGGTTTCGGCTGCATTGGTGGGAGTTTGGGTGCTTATCTATCAGAGTGCGGAGAGAGTGTTTCTTTAGCAACAAGAAATAAACATGTAAAGCCGATTAAAGGCATATCTGATTGCAAACCAGTTTATTCTAATTTTTCAGATTTTAATTCCCTTTTATCAATTACCAAGGATATTGATTGTGTTGTACATCTTGCATCTGTAAATTCGGATATTTGTCAAAATGATTATGAATTAGCTAATGAGGTCAATGGAGTAAATACTCAAAAAATTATCGATGCAAGTATTATTAACGGAGTTCAATACTTTATATATTTTTCTACGGCACATGTATATAGTACCCCTCTAGAAGGTAGTTTTACAGAGGAGTCAGATACAAAATCAACTCATCCTTATTCCACTAGCCACATAATTGGTGAGAATTATTTAAAGAAAGTTATAGAGGCTAATGAAATTTCTGGAGCAATTTTCAGACTATCTAACTCTGTAGGACTTCCCGTTAATAAACATGCTAATTGTTGGAAACTTATTTTTAACGACTTATGTAGATCAGCTATTAAAGAAAATACGATCAAAATTCACAGTAATCCTTTTATAAAAAGAGACTTTATTTCACTAGATGTAGTATCTAAAATTACGCATCACTTTATTAAAAAATCTCCAAAAAAACATAATCCAATTTTTAATATATCAAGTGGAAATTCAATTTCTCTTATGGATGTAGGAGACTTAATTTCGCAGAGATACAAGTTTCTTTTTCAAGATGAGCTTAATTTGATTTATTCATCTGATGGGCAATATGACAATGATCTTTTTATTGATAATGCTAAACTTATGAATGAAATAGAATTTGAAATTTGTAATAATTTAGAGGAAAAAGTTGATGAATTGCTAGAATATTTTTCGACCGGGCTAAATTTATCATGAAAAACCCTCTCTTTAGTGTAATTATTCCAACATTTAACAGAGTAAATATTCTTAGTAGGGCGATAGATTGTGTTTTAAATCAGTCATTTGAAGATTTCGAATTAATAGTTGTTGATAATGGATCAACTGACAATACAAGAAAGTGGGTTGAAGAAAATCTTAAAGATAATAGAATAAAATATTTTTATCAACAAGGTTCGGGATCTCCTGCAAGCCCAAGAAATAAGGGCTTATCTTTGGCAAAAGGTAAATGGATTTGTTTTCTTGACTCAGATGATAGTTGGAGACTTAACAAACTTGAAGAAATCTCCAAAGTTATATTATCTGATAAAAGATTTGATGTAATCTGCCACAATGAAAGATTCTATTATGATGATAAAAGTTTGCTAGGTAAAGAAATTAGATATGGCCCATTTTCTAAAAATATGTATAGAGATATGCTTCTTTTTGGAAACAGACTTTCAACTTCAGCAACATCAATTAAATTAGAATTTTTAAAGAAGAAAAATTTGAAATTTGATGAAAGCCAGAATCTAATAGCTGTTGAAGACTATGATTTATGGCTCAATCTTGCCAATAATAATGCTTTATTCAAGTTTATTCCAAAAACATTGGGGTTCTATCATGTTGGCAATCAAAATCTTATTGCTGATACAACTAAATTTTGTGATAATTTAGATGTCTTGTTGAAAAAACATATATTTCAAACTCAAAACTTTGATTCAAATTACTCTAAATTATGGAAGTTGGCCTCTATTCGTTCTCAAATATGTAAGGCGAGATATGGGCATAAAAATTCATTAATTAAATTTATAAGTCTTTTAAAGATTTTTTTAACTTCCCCAATAACTTTCTCAAAGATTTCTACTAAATTCTTATTAAGAAAATTAACCTTGAGATGATTATTCAATCTAAGCCCATGCCAAAATTAAAGCATTATTTTCATAGAAATAATAATATCGGCTTGTTTTTTTATAAGCTTGGCAGGCTAGCCCTGCTAGATTGTTTATTAAGATTTGGGCTAGAAAAAGGAGATTCAATAATAGTTCCATCTTATATTTGTTTTTCAACAATTGAGCCATTGAAGTCCTATGGTTTTGAAATAATTTATCTGGAACCTAACGATAACCTTTCATATGATATTGAAATCCTAAAAGCTACAGTAGAAAATGGAAACAGAATAAAAGCAATACTTCTGGTTTATTTTTTTGGATTAAATGTAAATTTTTCGGAGACATATGATCTTATGAAGAAATTTAATATAAAAGTCATAAATGATTTCTCTCATAGTTGTTTTATGAAAATTAAATCATCAAACTCCGAAGAAAATGCAGACGCGTCAATATATAGTTTTAGAAAGTCTTTACCTGTCTATGATGGAGGAGCCTTGAGTATTGCTGGACACTACCAATCAAATATAGAAATAAAATCTTGCTTATCAAAAATAAGCACATTAATTTATTTTATCTCTAGGAACTTAGAAAAGATAATTTGTTCAGTGAATATTAATATATATTCTCAGTTTGTAACCTATTTAAGGTCAATTCGCTCACATAGTGATAAGACTAATCTAGACCACTTAGCTCAATGTAAACCATCAAAACTGCTTGTAAATATTCTTTCAGATAATATTTATATGAGCTCCTCTGAAAAAAGAATTAGACAAAATTTGCTTTACTTAATAAGTAATATTGATAATAAAAAAATTAATATTTTTCTTAAAGATTCTTCTCTAGATTCAGTACCTCAGGCATTAATCCTTAGGGATAATTCTGGATTGCTTTGTGGCTATCTTAGAAAGAATGGTATTGGGGCATGGAAATGGCCCGATAATGAAATTCCTGAGGAAGTTTCGAGCAATTTAAAGAAATTTCCAATAGCGAACAGGCTTAATAATGAACTTGTTTTAGTTCCGATTCATCAGGATCTTGGCATGAAACAGATGTCATTCATTATAGAGAAATTGACCATATGGGACTTTAAATGAATTGGCAATGTTACAGAGGTGAAGACCAAAACTGGAATCAGCTGGTAAGAACTGACAAACACTCTGCTTATCTTCACTCTTCTTTCTGGTCTAATCATATGAATAATTTGGGCTGGAAAGAGCATAGATTTGTTTACATTAGCAAAAACACTAATAAAGCATTTTCTCAATGTTTTAGTAAAAAATACTTTGGTCTATTTACAATTATTTGGTTTCCAGACTGGATTTTGGGGGATTATAAATATACTGAGAGCCTGCTTAGTCAACTCAAAGAGTTGCTAAATTTGAAGTCATATTACGTTAGAATTAGATCGCATAATATTTTTAACGAATATGATGCTAATATTTTAAATAAGACGCTTAATAAAGTTGTTAATCCAATTGATTCTTCTTTGACTATGATGATCAACTTATCTGTTAATGAAAATTTGCTAGAAAAGCAGCTATCAAAAAATTGGAGAAGAAACCTCAAAAGATCTCTAAAAATAAACTATGAGATTACTGAGGTATTTGATAAACAAGTTGTTTATGAGTTATACGAAGAACTCTCGGAAATAAAGAACACTAAAGATTTTTTTTCTAAAGAGGAAATTAGCAGTATATTTGATTGTTTTAAAGACAGAATCCTTGTATTAGGCGCCAGAACAACTGATGGTAAAATCCATGCAATTAGAGGAGCTATCAAAGTGGGCAGTCAATCTGTTGATATTTTTGCTGCAGCAGATAAATATGCAAGAAAGTATTATTTATCTTATAGATTATTTTGGGAATTACTAATAAGATCTAAGGAACTCAAATCTCTTAGTTATGATTTGAATGGAGTTGATGAAAATAATATGGGTGTATATAACTTCAAAAAAGGCACAGGGGCAGTCCTATTTGAGAAGATTGGAGAGTATGACTATTGTAATTCATCTCTACTCAGGTTTCTAGTCTCTGTAGTACTTAAATATAGAGCCTGAAAATGAGAGTTTTAATTTTTCATGAAATAGTAGATGAAAAAATAAATGTTTGGGCAGACATTAAACTAGATAAATTTTTAAGTATTTTAAAACTTATAAAGGATGAAGGCTATGTCGCTTCTTCCATCAGGGACGCTCAAAATCATTCTAAGTCTATAGTTTTTACTTTTGATGACGGATACAAAAGTGACTATGAATTAGTTCTGCCTCTTTTGTTAAGTTATGGATTTACAGCTACTTTCTTTATTGTTACAAGCAAGGTTGGCTCTAAAGGTTATATGAATTGGGAAGATATAATTGCTTTGCATAAAAGTGGTATGGAGATTGGATCTCACTCATCTTCACATCCTTTTATGTCGACAATCTCAGATAAAAAACTAAAGTTTGAAATGGAAGACTCAAAGCAAACAATAGAAACTAAGTTAAAAACGAGAATAAGTGCTTTTGCCTATCCATTCGGGGATTTTTCAACAAAGACTAATACTTTTGCCCTAGAGGCTGGCTATAAAAAAATATGCTCTTCTAGGCCAGGTCTTTTAAATGTAGATGACACCTTTCTTAACAGAAATTCAATACACTCTGAGTTAAGTAACTCACAAATTAAAAAAATAATTTTTGGAGGAAAGAATTCCTTCTATAGCAAAATTTTGTTTTATTTGGTAATTAAGTTTCTTAAGTCAATTATGGGTATTGACAACTATTTAAAACTCAAAGATAGAGTTTTTTTCAGAAGATGAATGTAGTTGTTTTTGGAAGAAGAAGCAATCTCTCTTTGGCTCTAGCTAAAAGAATAAAATCTGTAACTCTTTTTTCTACTATTGACATTTTTGACGAGGCCAAGTTATCGAAGTTATTTGAGTTGAAAGATATCTTTATCATTATGAATCAATTTCAGCCCGCTTGTCAACTTGACAATATTAACAATCCTCAAGAATATATAAATAATTCGATTATGGCTACTGCGAAGATACTCTCTTTTTGTCAAAATCAAAGCAGAAATATTAGAAAAATAATTTATACAAGCAGTAGTTCAGTATATGGTGATAATTCCTCATGTAGAGAAACGGATACTCTCCGGCCAGAAAGCCTCCATGCAGCATTAAAAATTTCAAACGAAAGACTAGTTGCTAGTTTTGCTAGAAAAGAAAAAATTCCTTTTGTTGTAACTAGGATTTTTAATATGTTTGGCGGTTATGATGAGTTCTCGATTATTTCAAAAATAATTTTTGCTATTAAACAAAAAAATGAATTAACTTTAATTAATCATGGAGCAGCTATCAGGGATTTCATACATATTGATGATGTTGCTTCAATATACGAAGAAATTATTCAGGTTGATTATAGTGGCTATTTGAATATAGGTACTGGAAGCGGTAATTCAGTTAAAAATATTCTTTCTTTTGTCGATAAATATGGATTTCATTTGAAACTACATAATATAAACAAATTAGAAATTCGCACGTCGATTGCTGAAAATACTACTCTCAAAGGACTATGTAAATTTGACAAGTTCAAAACTGTTGAGGAATTTCTTTTGGAAGAGTTATCTAATGAATAAAATCGCTATTTTACTAACTGTATATGGCGGCGATAAATTTGAAAATTTCGTAGCGGCTCTTAAAAGTTTGTATAACCAGACATATAAAGAATTTGATATATTTATTCAAGAAGATGGGCCAGTCAATATTGAAATATCAAATTTTTTAAATGAAGAGTTAAAAAAATCAAATATCTGTTATTACGGCAAAAGAAAAATAAATTTTGGCTTTGATTATTCCCTGAATGAGCTAATATCTATCGCACTTGAAAAAGGTTATGAATATATTGTAAGAATGGACTCAGATGATATTTGTTGTCCAGAAAGAATTAATTCCCAATATAAGTTTATGAAAATTAATCAAGAAATTGATGTTTGTGGTATGGAAATTGAGGAGTTTGGGGATAACTTGATTTATAAAAAAATTGTATCTTACCCAACTAGTCATGAAGGCATGCTACTTCTATTCAGAAAGAGGGCTCCTATTGCTCATGTAACCGCTTTCTTTAGAAATACATTTTTCAAGAAAGCGGGTTTATATGAAGTTGAAGGTCATTTAAATAATGGAGATATGCTTATGTGGCTTAAAGGTTTTGATAAGGGATGTAGATTTGCTAATTTAAATGAAGTAGGGGTTAAAGTAAGAGTAACTAAAGATTTTTTTAATAGACGAAGTGGTTTAAAAAAAGCTATGAGTGATTTTAAGAATAGACTTTTGGTTAATAAAGTATTAAGATTTGGCTTTTTGGCATATTTATATGCTTTTTTGGTATTCTTGTTGAACATATCACCTGCATTTGTGAAAGTCATTGCTTATAAGAATTTAAGATGATTGCGCGTGCAGGTAAAGTGGCAAAAAGATCATTTGATATTTTTTTTTCATTTTTAGGAATTTTGTGCTTCTCTCCAATTATTTTCGTTGCTTGGTTTATTGCGTCTATAGAAACTAGATCTAATGGTTTTTTTTGTCAAAAAAGAGTCGGAATGAATGGAGCTTTGTTTAAGTTGTATAAAATTAAAACAATGAAAACCATGCCAAATATAGATTCTAAAATTACCACCCTTAATGATCCAAGAATAACTTCATTTGGATATTACTTTAGACGTTATAAGATAGATGAACTGCCTCAGTTGTTTAATGTTTTAATTGGCGAAATGAGCTTTGTTGGACCAAGGCCAGATGTTCCTGGGTTTGCAGATAAACTTTCTGGCAGAGAAAAGAAAATTCTTTCAATTAGACCAGGTATTACTGGACCTGCATCTTTAAAGTACAGGAACGAGGAAACAATACTCATGAATCAGAAAAATCCAGAAAAATATAATAGAGAGGTTCTCTGGCCTGATAAGGTTAAAATTAATCTTGATTACATTGACAATTGGACATTAAAAAAAGATCTTATTTATATCTTCAAGACACTCCTGTAACTATGAAAAAACTTAATTCTTGGCCATTTTTTTCTCAAGAAGAAATTAATAAGGTCTCTCAAGTTTTATCCAGCAATAAAGTCAACTATTGGACAGGTGATGAGTGCAGAAAGTTTGAAATTGAATATGCTGCTCTTTGCAACACTAAGTACGCTATTGCCCTTGCTAATGGAACTCTTGCTCTTGAGCTCGCGCTAAAAGCAATTGATGTCAAATATAATGACGAAATTATTGTATCCCCAAGAAGCTTTGTAGCATCTGCTTCATGTGTTAATGTGGCTGGAGCAAAACCTATTTTTGCAGAAGTGGACTCTAATATTGGAAACATTTCTGCAAAAACAATTAAGGCTCAAATTACTGAAAGAACTAAAGCGGTTATATGTGTTCATATTACTGGCCACCCCTGTGAAATGGACGAGATCCTTGATTTATGTAGAGAAAATAAGATTTGGTTAATTGAAGATTGTTCTCAGGCGCACGGAGCTAAATATAAAAAAAAGCCAGTAGGCTCTATTGGTGATATAGGCTGTTTTAGTTTTTGTCAGGATAAAATTGTGACCACTGGTGGAGAGGGCGGTATGGTGGTAACTAATAATCAAAATTTATGGGAAAAAATGTGGTCTTATAAGGATCATGGAAAGAAATTCTCAAAAATGATGGAAAAAAATCACAATTATGGCTTCAGATGGGCGCATGATTCAATAGGTTCTAATTATAGGATGACAGAAATGCAAGCCGCAATTGGCAGACTCCAGATAAAGAAACTTGGTCAATGGAATCAGACAAGACAAAAGAATGCCGAAAGAATAATTGATTCCCTTGCTAAATTCCCTAATCTCTACAGAATTCCAGAGGTTAAGCCATATATGCAGCATGCATGGTATAAACTCAATATTTTCTTAAAAGAGAATGTTCTTAAAGGCATCAAATCAGTTGAATTAGTTAATTTATTTATTGAGGCAGGAGTCCCATGTTTTGTGGGCCCATGCCCAGAAATTTATTTAGAAGAAAGTTTTAAAAAAAATAAAGCAGTTATTCGCCGTTTTCCTATCGCAAAAAAACTGGGAGAAACCTCAATTATGTTTCTTGTTCATCCTACTCTTACCAACGAAGATCTAAATTTTATCTGTTCTACTATAGAGAAAATTTCAAAGGGTATTAAAATTGCTTAGTCCTTTAATCAAAATGAATAGCTTAAATAAAACTATTATGCTGTCTGCTATTGACGGAATAATGCTTATTTTTGTAATTTTTTTGTCTTTCTCTATTCGATTGGGTCACTGGCATTGGCCAGCCGAAAATTTGGCTTTGGTGGCAATATTTTCCCCTTTAATAGCAGCTCCTTTTTTTAAGTTCTTCGGAGTGTATAGTCACATAGTTAGATACACAGGTTTAAGTTCAGTTTTTATAATTGCAAAAGCAGTTACTTTTTACGCTTTTTCATGGGGACTAATGGCTTATCTCATTTCAGCCGATGGAATACCCAGGTCTGTAATTATTATTAATTGGCTTCTAGCATTGATATTGCTCTCTGGATCTCGCTTTATTGCTATGTTCCTACTCTCAAATAATACAAGTAAAGATAAAAAAAGAATAATGATCTTTGGAGCTGGTGATGCAGGACGTCAAATCTTTAACGCTTTAAGTCAATCAGACAGATACAGGGTTATAGGTTTTTTTGATGACTCATTAGATATGCAAGGTAGACGTATAAATAACACTAAAATTTATAGTTTTGATGATCTTGACAAACTAGTTGAACAACATCAGATACAAGAAATTTTTATTGCAATAAATGCACTATCGGCTTCTAGAAAGAAAGAAATTCTAGACTGTATTAACTCATATCCTATCTCAGTTAAAATCCTTCCAACCTTTTCTGAGATAGCAGAAGGGAAAATAAGCCTAGAGTCATTTAAGGAAATTGAAATCGATGATCTTCTTGGAAGAGAGCCTGTTAAGGCTAAAGTTAATCTTTTAAAAAAGAATATTTCCGGTAAGAATGTTTTGGTTACTGGTTCTGGTGGCTCTATTGGTTCAGAGTTATCCAGACAGATATTAAAGCTTAAGCCAAATAAATTGATCTTATATGATCATAGTGAAATAGCATTGTATGCTATTGATCAAGAACTTAAATGCAATAATGTATTTCCAATCCTTGGATCAACACTTGATCAAGAACTTTTTCAAGATGTTTTAAAAAAATTTTCAATTCAAACTATTTATCATGCTGCAGCTTATAAGCATGTCCCCATGGTAGAGAAAAATGTGATTTCCGGTTTGAAGAACAATATTCTAGGAACCCTTTTTACTGCAAAGTTAGCACTTAATTCAAAAGTCGAAGCATATGTTTTAATTTCTTCAGATAAGGCAGTAAGACCAACAAATATTATGGGTGCATCAAAAAGAATTTCTGAACTTATACTACAAGCTTTTTCAGAGCAGAAAAAACAGACTAAATTTGTCATGGTGAGATTTGGCAATGTTTTAAATTCTAGCGGTTCAGTAATCCCACTCTTTAGAGATCAGATATCAAGAGGGGGGCCTGTAACTGTAACTCATAAAGAAATTGTAAGATATTTTATGACGATTTCTGAAGCGGTCGAATTAGTTATTCAGGCTGGTGCATTAGCTGAATCTGGCGAAGTATGTGTGCTTAATATGGGGGAACCTGTTAGGATTGTTGAATTGGCAAAGAAAATGATAAGCTTGTCTGGCTGCTCATTAAAAGATAAAAATAATCCTGATGGAGATATTGAAATTATTTATACAGGGTTAAGGCCAGGTGAAAAGTTATATGAGGAATTACTTGTTGGAGTTAATGCAATTGTTACTGATCATCCAATGATTTTTAAAGAACAAGAAAATTGTTTAACATTTGAACAACTCAACAAACTTTTAGGAAGATTAAATAAATCTATGGATGAATACAGATTGGATAAAGTTATTAGCTTGGTTAAAATTTTAGTTCCTGAATATCAATCATCTTTCGACTAAGTACTAATTAGGGGTGTCTATGGAGTATTCTAGAAATTTTTATGAAATTCTTAGTAATGAAAAAATTTTTCAAAAAATAGTTTCTAGCAAAGATAAAGTGGGATATTTTGATTTACCTTATCAAAATATTTCTGATATAGATAAAAGGTGCTCCGAAATAAACCAAAAACATGTTGTGGTTGTTGGTATAGGTGGATCTAGTCTTGGTACAAAAGCTATCTATAATTTTCTCAGAGACACAAAAAAATTCGATAAAACATTAACATTTTTAGATACAATAGATCCTCTCAATATTGATAGAGAATTTGAGAGTATTGATCTCAATGAGGCCCATTATATTGTCATATCCAAATCGGGAAATACAATTGAACCTATAAGCATCTTTCAGTATTTAAGCTCAATCATTAATTTTACTAATGCAAACTGCACAGTAATTTCAGAAAAAAACTCACCACTGCATCAATTTTCGGTTAATAAAAATTTGTCTTTTTTTGAATTGAGTTCAAAAGTTGGAGGTAGATTTTCAGTGTTTTCTGCGGTAGGACTTCTGCCTTTGAGAGCAATTGATGTTGATATATCTGAATTACTAAGGGGCTGTAAAGAAGTTCACGAAAGTTTTTTTAATAAAGATTTTTATTATGATCATATCATCAACAAAGCACGATTTCTTGTAGAAAATAAGTCAAGATTTAGCATTAATATAATCTTCTCCTACTCTTCTATTTTTCAGTGTTTTAATAAGTGGTTTGTTCAATTATGGGCAGAGTCACTAGGAAAGAAAAACATTAATAACACAAAGCAAGGACTTACACCAATTTCTTTATTGGGCCCCGAAGACCAGCATAGTTTTTTACAGCTTATTATGGATGGCCCTAGAGACAAAACTATAACCTTTTTTAAAGTAGATAATTTAGGTATTGATACTGCTATTCCAGAGAATGAGGATTTTGATATTTTTTCTCTAAACTTTATTAACAAGAGAAAATTTAATGATTTAATAAATTTACAGGCGGATGCAACAGTCCAAGCAATCCTAAATCAAAAAGACATCCCATGTGATGTAATTTCAATACCTGAAGTGAATGAATATAATATTGCTACCTTAATGTACAGGTATCAACTTCTAGTTTCATGCATCGGAGCATTTCTGCAGATAGATCCATATAATCAACCTGGAGTTGAAGAAGGCAAGTTAATTCTTAAGAAAATGTTAAAGAATGTTAAATAAATGTATTTTTCCTGCAGCAGGTTATGGCACACGTTTTTTACCAGTTACCAAAGCAATACCTAAAGAGTTATTACCGATTCTTAACAAACCACTAATTGAGTATGCGGTTCAGGAGGCGTTTGAATCTGGCATAAGTGATATGGGTCTAATTCTTAATAATGAGAAGAAATCTATCATGCAATATTTTGAGAATAAGGATAATTTATCCTCATTTTTAAAAAAAAGTAACAAAGAAAATTTATTAAGTTCTCAAATTTTACTTAGTGCAAATTGTAATTTTTTTTACATCAATCAGGAAGTGATGCTTGGATTAGGACATGCAATACACCAATCGAAAGAATTTGTTGGGGATGATAGTTTTGCAGTAATACTGCCGGATGATTTATGCCATAGTAATACGAGTCCAGTTCTTAAGCAAATGATAGATATCTACTCATCCAATAAAGATAAATGTATAGTTGCACTGGAAGAGGTTAATAATGAAGAAGTTTCGAAATATGGAATAGTTAGCGGTATGAAAATACTTGGAAATAAAAATTTATTCTCTATAGATTCAATGATTGAAAAACCTGTCAAGGAAAATGCTCCATCTAATTTAGCAATAATTGGTAGATACATTTTTACCCCAGAAATTTTTAATGCAATTGAAAAAGTTAATCCAGATAAAAATGGTGAAATTCAAATTACAGATGCTCTAAATATTTTAGCGACTGAAAACAAAGTTATGGGATTGGTCTTTAACGGAAGGAGGTTAGATTGCGGCTCTGTTGATGGTTTCGTTGAAGCTAATTTATTCTTCAGATCTCTTATGAATACCTGAATTTAGAGATAAATACCTTTTTATGCAGATAATTTTATAGGGCTCCAGATATCACCGAAGCCCAATTAGAGTCTATTTAATACCACTCATCATCATCATCATCATCGTTGTATTCATCATAATCATAATCCTTTTCATCATCTTCAAATTCATCATAATCATCTGTGTTCATTTTTGTCTCCACAAAATAAATCTATATAAATGACCAAAAATATCTACTGGTCAATTTCGAAATATACTCTTTTTATAAAAATTGTAAAGAAAAAAAAATATTTTTTAAATTAATTAAAAATCAATAATTTAACATAATTTTTTATCTAAGATTATTGCTCTTTTAAGCATATATTTTGAAAATATATCGAAGATTTTTTTAGTTAGAAAAGATCAAGCTGTTTTCAAGCTATTGAGTTTAATTAATATTAAGTGTTAAGTATGAATTAGTAAATTCATCTACTCTATCCTCAACCTCTTTAATGAGTGCTTCAAATTGAATTTGTTGAGATGAGATTTCAGATCGTCTTATGGTGTCTCTCATTTGGTCAACACTTTGAAATAGTTTGTAAATTTCACCATAAGTCTTTTGATCAAATTTTTTAAGATAACCTCTGATAAGATTTACCAATTCAATACGAAGTTCTCTATTAATTTTTTGTTCTGATTCCGATGGTTTAGGATTAATTTCATTTGGGTGGAAGAGCACACCATTCTCAAAACTTTTTCTGAAAGAAGAATTTACTCTAGAAATATTCATACCCAACCTTTGAAACATTGGAAAATACGAATCTTCATTGATAAACAAGCCGAACAGATTGTTAATTTCAGTATCGTAGTCCATTAATATTAATCAATATAAAGTCATGTAATTCTATATAACTATTCCACCGTAACCGATTTAGCTAAATTTCTTGGCTGATCAATATTACAACCTTTTTTGAGAGCCACGTGGTAACTTAGAAGCTGCAATGGTATTGCAAATAAAATTGGACCAGTTATTCTTCCAAGTCCTTTAGTTATGGGGATGATTTTTACATTTTCATCAATACATATGTCAGCCAGCTCATCCTTGAATACATACATTTGCGACCCTCGAGATTTAACTTCTTGCAAATTGGAATTTAATTTATCTAGAAGTTCATCTTTGGGGGCAACAACAATAACAGGAGTATTCTTGTCTATGAGGGCAATAGGCCCATGTTTAAGTTCTCCAGCAGGAAAAGCTTCAGCGTGAATATAACTTATCTCCTTAAGTTTGAGAGCTCCTTCCATTGCAATTGCATGCATAGTTCCTCTACCTAAGAATAATGCATTATATTTATCACTGAATTCATCAGCTATATCTCTGATAATATTCTCGTATTTGAGAGCATCCTCAATTAATCCAGGGAGTCTATTAAGCCCATTCGCAATAATTTCTTCTTGAGACGAGTTGATAGAATTTTTAGCTTTTCCAATTGAAACTGTCAGAAGAGAAAGAGCAACTAATTGAGTAGTGAAAGCCTTTGTTGAAGCTACCCCAATTTCTGGTCCGGCATGCGTAAGAAAAATAATTTCTGACTCTCTTGTTAGACTTGATTCAGCTGAATTACATATAGTAAGAGTATGGGATTGCGGGTTTTTTAGTTTTGCATTTTTCAAGGCTTCTAATGTATCTGCAGTTTCACCACTTTGAGATATTGTCACAAAAAGAGTATTTTTTGGGGTAATTGAGTTTCTGTATCTATATTCACTCGCAATCTCAACACTACAGGAAATTTGAGCAATATCTTCAAGCCAGAGTTTTGCGACTAATCCTGCATTGTAACTTGTACCGCATGCAATAATTTTTACATGATCAATCTTAGAAAAAACTTCATGTGCATTATGGCCAAATGACTCAATATAAATTTCATTATGAGAAATTCGGGATTCCAGAGTATCTCTGATGGATTGAGGCTGTTCATAGATTTCTTTAAGCATAAAATGGGGGAATTTGCCCTTATCTATCTGACCAGGTTTGAGTTTGATTTCAACCTTATCTCGCTCAACTAATTTTCCACTTTTATCAAAGATATTTAATTTATCTATTTCAATATGCGCTATATCGCCATCTTCAAGGTATATAAATGTAGAAGTTAACTCTAACATTGCAAGTTTATCTGAGGCAAAAAATAATCCTTTATCGCTTAGACCAATAACCATAGGAGCAGCTTTTTTTGCAATTACAATTTCATATGGATTGTCTTTTGACATAACAGCAATTGCAAAAGAGCCTTTGAATTTATTAATCGATTTTTGTGTTGCTTCCAATAAGCTTTCTGAGTTTTTCAAGCTTTCAAATATGCAATGGGCTATGACTTCAGTATCAGTATCAGAAGTAAAAATATAACCTTGTCTTTTCTGCTCTTCTTTAAGTGATTGAAAGTTTTCTATAATTCCATTTTGGACTACAGCAATTGAGTTATTGCATATATGCGGATGGGCATTATTTTCAGATGGAACTCCATGTGTTGCCCATCTTGTATGTGCAATGCCAGATTTGGATGTCAAATTAGCACCAGATTCTAAAATTTTGTTTTCTAAATTAGAAACTTTGCCTTCTGCACGATATCTTTTAAATTCATTTTCAATATTGACAACTAGACCTGCTGAATCATAACCTCTATACTCCAGATGTTTCAGGCCTTTAATTAAAAAAGGCGAGATATTTTTTTTACAGACTCCCCCGACGATTCCACACATAATTACAAATTAGAAAAATTTCAAAAAACTATCAGAACATATATCATATGAATTTGTGAACATTGATCTCCATACACATTCTTATTATTCTGATGGTGTATTATCACCTAAAGAAATTATCCATAAAGCAGTAAATGCTGATTGCCAATTTATCTCCCTAACTGATCATGATTCTACAGAGGGTTTAGTAGAAGCCGAAGAGTGTGCAAATAAATTTAATTTAAACTTCATTAAGGGAGTTGAAATTTCAGCAAAGCATGGTCCATACTCTGTTCATATAGTAGGGCTTGGAATTAATGTTAATAGCAAAACTCTTATTGCTGGACTTCAAGAAAATAATCAATTTAGGATCAATAGAGCAAAGTTAATTAGTGAGGGTTTACAGAAAGTTGGCATAGAGAATGCATACAAGAAAGCCTCATCACTAAGCAAAACAAAATATATAACTAGAACTCATTTTGCGCAGATGCTTGTCATGGAAGGAGTTTGCCATAATATGTCTTCTGTTTTTAAAAAATATATGACTGGCAATAAGCCTGGTGCGGTCAAGGGTGAATGGGCCAAATCAGAAGATGTGATTAATTGGATACATAGCGCAGGAGGTTTGGCAATTTTGGCGCACCCATTGAGATATAAGATGACCTTAACAAAACTTAAAAAGTTAACAAGAGAATTAAAGGAGATAGGACTGAATGGTCTCGAAATTGTAAATTCATTCTCTTCAGATGAAGATATTGCTATCGCTAAGCAAATCGCAGATACAAATAAATTGCTGTACTCTTGCGGATCAGATTTCCACGGTTGGCCAAATCAAACAATAGAGTTGGGAAAAATACCAAAGTATGATTATGGTAAGAATTTTGTGCTTAATTATTTGTGATGAAAACAGAAATACTAAGTCTTCATCCACAAGACCCACAAATCAGATTAATTAATCATATTGTTCAAAAAATCAATGAAGGTGGCGTAATAGTATTTCCAACTGACTCAGGATTCTCAATTGGTTCAGCTCTAAATAATAAACCTGGTGTCGAAATAATAAGGAAAATTCGTAATTTATCAAAAAGGCATGACTTTACTCTGATGTTATCCTCAGTGTCTCAAATAGGGGAGTTTGCAAAGATTGATAATGATGCTTTTCGATTAATAAAAAGAGTCTTTCCCGGTCCGTATACTTTTATCTTTGAGGCTACAAAAAACATTCCCAATAGACTGGTTCATAAAAAGAAAAAAACTATTGGAATTAGGGTTTCTAGTCATTCGTTTGTTCAAAAATTAATTCATGCACTTGGAGAGCCAATTATGTCTGTTTCTTTAATTATTAAAGGCCATGAATTTATAAACACTAATGATGTGATCGATGTTCTTCAAAATAAAGTAGATCTTATTATCGAATCAGGATTTTGTCCACCAAACCCAACAACTGTAATAGACTGCACAAAAAAACCCTATGAAGTAATCAGAAAAGGCGCTGGAGATACTTCAGAAATCTTTTAGCGAGGTATTATATAATGTGCATTTTTTAGACTATTAAGTCACAAATGAAAACTGCTGAAATTCGTAAGAAATTTCTCGATTATTTTGCCAAACAGGGTCATGCAATTGAAGCAAGTTCAAGTCTTGTTCCTCATAACGATAAGACATTATTATTTACTAATTCTGGCATGGTCCCCTTTAAGGATGTCTTTAGTGGTGCAGAAAAAAGACCTTATAAACGTGCAGCCTCATGTCAGCGTTGCATTCGCGCGGGTGGAAAACACAAT
>Ga0255766_10000174_pt1 | contig 60010 bp, 58 predicted proteins | sample 071ome_23_FD_179966 | JGI IMG/M metagenome (GOLD analysis project Ga0255766, IMG submission 179966) | Coastal salt marsh microbial communities from the Groves Creek Marsh, Skidaway Island, Georgia - 071403BT metaG (version 2) | ecosystem: Environmental > Aquatic > Marine > Intertidal zone >...
CCACTATGTCAGTGAAATGAAAGATGTTATAGGAATTGCAATCATGAAAAATAAAATTTCTAATTCCATTGAGTTTTAATTAGATTTGTTTAAATATGATCATAACTATTGATGGTCCATCCTCATCCGGTAAAAGTTCTGTAGCAAAAGAGATTTCAAAAATTTTTGATATTGTACATATTGATTCTGGTGCAATTTATAGAGCAATTACATTTTTAGCTATTAATTTCAATTGTATTGAGAATGGAAGTAATGTTAATTTTAAGCTATTAATTGATATCATTCATAGTAAAAAAATCACTTTTGAAAAAAACAATAATAGTTATTCTATAGCTATTGATGGTGTTGTTGTTGAGTCAAAAATTAGAAACTCTAAAATTTCAAAGCTTGTTAGTATTATTGCAGCTGAAAAATCTATTAGAGATTATGTTTTAATTATCCAACATCAAATAGCCTCTCGAAATTCAATTGTCATGGATGGTAGAGATATAGGTTCTGTAGTCTTTCCTAATGCTGAATATAAGTTTTATATAGATGCATCTATCAAAGAAAGATCTCATAGAAGATGGGTTGAGTTAAAGGAATCCGAGTCTAATATAACTATTGAAAATGTTGAGAAAGATTTAATAAATAGGGATTTTAATGATACAAACAGATCTATATCTCCTCTAAAGATTCCAGAAAATGCAGTTATTATAAACTCTGATGATAAGTCAATAAAAAATGTTGTTGATGAAATTGTGGGTTTAATAAAATCAAATTCTTGAGATAAAACTTGCATAAGATTTAAATAGAAGTTAGATTCGCATACCTTTTTGGAGTAAAATAGATAAAAAAGGTTAAAAAAAGTTTAATTCTTCTGGTATCTCCTTAGTCTATAAATTAAACCAGAATACAAATTGTAGATAATATGCCTGCAAAAAAAACAAAAGAGACGGATGAATTAGAAGAAAAAAAATCCTCTCCTAAAAAATCAAGCACTAAAGCTTCTGAAAAAAAAACTACAAAGAAAGCTACTGCTAAATCCACTGTAAAAAAGTCAACCAAGAAAGATAAAGAAGTTGTCGTTGAAGAAAAAGATCAAAACAATACTGATTCAGTAATTAAAACTGAAGTCTCAAAGAAAAAACCTATTGAAACTAATGATTTTGATTGGAATGAATTTGAACAAGGTATTCAATCATTAGATCAAAACCAGATTGATGAATTTGAAAATTTAATAAATGAAAATTTTGTTGACACGTATAATGACAATGTTATACAAGGTGAAGTTATTAATATAACAGAAAGAGAAGCAATTATAGATATAAATGCAAAGTCTGAGGGTGTTATTTCACTTAATGAATTTAGATATAATCCTGATTTAAAAATTGGTGATAAAGTAGAAGTTATTGTGGATGTTCAAGAGGATAAAACTGGACAACTAGTACTTTCTCACAGAAAAGCAAGAACTATAAAAGCCTGGGAAAGAGTTAATGAAGCTCACGAAAAAGAAACTATTGTGACTGGTTTTGTTAAATGTAGAACTAAAGGTGGAATGATTGTAGATGTTTTTGGTCTTGAAGCATTCTTACCAGGATCTCAAATCGATGTTAAACCTATAAGGGATTACGATCAGTATGTTAATAAAAACATGGAATTTAGAATTGTAAAAATTAACCATGAATTTAAAAATGTTGTTGTATCTCACAAAGCACTAATCGAGGCTGATATTGAAGAACAGAAAAAAGAAATCATTTCTCAGTTAGAGAAGGGACAAGTTCTTGAAGGTGTAGTAAAAAATATTACCACTTATGGTGTTTTTATTGATCTAGGAGGTGTTGATGGTTTAATTCATATCACAGATCTGTCTTGGAATAGAATTAATCATCCAAGTGAAATTTTAGAGTTAGATCAAAAGTTAAATGTAGTTATTTTAGATTTTGATGATGATAAATCAAGAATTCAACTTGGTGTTAAACAATTAAGTAAGCATCCATGGGAAAATTTAGATGCTGATCTCAAAGAAGGTGATAAAGTAAAAGGAAAAGTTTCTGTATTGGCTGATTACGGTGCATTCATTGAAATTGTCGATGGTGTTGAGGGATTGGTACATGTTTCTGAAATGTCCTGGTCGACTCACTTGAGATCTGCTCAGGATTTTGTAAATATTGGTGACGAAGTAGAGGCTGTTATTCTTACACTTGATAGAGAAGATAGAAAAATGTCATTAGGAATTAAACAATTAACAAGCGATCCTTGGACTGATATTACTAAAAAATACCCTGTAGATTCAAAACATAAGGGTAAAATTAGAAATTTTACAAACTTTGGTGTTTTTGTAGAACTTGAAGAAGGTATTGACGGATTAGTTTATATTTCAGATTTATCATGGACTAAAAAAATCAAACATCCATCTGAATTATTTACTATTTCTGATGAAATTGAAGTTGTAGTTTTAGAACTAGATGTAAATGAACGTAAGTTAAGTTTGGGGCATAAACAAACTAAGGATAACCCATGGGATAAATATCTCAAGACTTACGCTGTTGATACTACACATAATTTAAAAATTGATTCTATTACCGATAGGGGAGGATTAATTAATTTAAGCGAAGAATTAGTTGCAATAGTTCCCAAGAAACATATGGTTAAAGAAGATGGTTCTGAATTAGCAGTTGGTGAGGAAACTGATTTTAAAGTAATTGAGTGTAACGGTGATTTTAAAAGAATAGTTTTATCTCACACTTCTATGTTTAAAAAAGCAAAGCCTAGTACACCCAAAAAGCCTAAGAAAAAAGATAATTTAGATAAGTCTACGCTTGGTGATATTGAAGCTCTTGCTGATCTTAAAAAGCAGATGGAAGATGAAGAAAGTAAATCTTAAAGATTTTCATCTTTAATTTTCTTAGAAATATAATCCCCAACCTCACTTGTTGTTGACGGATTATTTTTGTTCAAATCAGCGGTTGATATTTTGTTTTCTAATGAAATATTGACCGCTTTTTTTATAATCCTTGATTCTTCATTTAAGTTTAAAAAATCCAACATCATTGCTGCAGATAGAATTGTTGCAATTGGATTAGCTATATTTTTGTTTTTTGCTTGTGGATATGAACCATGAATTGGTTCAAAAAGACCTCTGTTTTTACCAATTGATGATGAACATAAAATTCCAATTGATCCACCAATAACACTTGCTTCGTCAGAAATTATATCTCCAAATAAATTTTCAGTTAATATAACATCAAATTGTTTTGGGTTTATAATCATTTGCATGGCAGCATTATCTACAAACATATATTCGAAATTAATATCAGAGTGCTTTTTTGAAATGTTTTGGACTGTTTTTCTCCATAGTCTTGATGTTTCTAAAACATTTGCTTTATCAATTAGCGTTATTTTTTTTCTTCTGATTTTAGCATAATTAACTGCTATTTCGGTAACACGCTCAATTTCATCAATACTATATTCACATAAATCAGATGCTGATGTTTTTGATGATTTTTTTTCCCCAAAATATAATCCTCCTGTTAGTTCTCTTACAATCAGCATGTCAACGTTTTCAATCCTATCTTTCTTTAGAGGAGAAAATTCAACTAACTGACTATATGATTTTACAGGTCTCAAATTAGCGTATAGACCTAATTCCTTTCTAAGTTTGAGCAAGCCTTGTTCAGGTCTCAATGTTGAATCAGGGTCATTGTCAAATTTCGGATCTCCAATTGCTCCAAAAAGTACAGCATCAGAATTTTTACAAGCATCTAATGTAGATTGAGGGAGGGGGTCTGAATGTTTTTCAATTGCTATTCCTCCAACATCATAATAATTAAAATTAAAATCAATATTTCTCTTTTCAGAAATAGCTTTTAGAACTTTAATTGCCTCACTAATAATTTCAGGACCTATTCCATCGCCTGGTAAAACTGCAATATTTAGCATTTTAAACTAATAAAGTTGTTAATTTTTTCTTTTTTTGAAACTAAGAAGTCGATATCATCATAACCGTTAATTAAACATGTTTTTTTATACTGATCAACATCAAAATTTATTGAACTATTGTTAAAGTTTAATTTTTGATCAGGTAAATCAACCTCAAATTTAATATCTGGTTCATTATAAATTTTACTAAAAATAATTTCTAAAGTTTCATCGCTAACTTGTATCGGTAAAATATTGTTATTTAATGCGTTCATTTTAAAAATGTCTGCAAAAAAACTAGAGATTATTACTTTGAATCCATAATCTTTAAGAGCCCATGCTGCATGTTCTCTACTTGATCCACAACCAAAATTTGAACCAGCAACTAAAATTTCTCCAGAATACTTTTTGTTATTTAAAACAAAATCAAGATTAAGTTCATTTTTTTTGTTGAACCTCCAATCCCGAAAAAGATTTTCTCCAAAGTTTTTTTTGCTAGTAGCTTTTAAAAATCTTGCAGGTATAATTTGATCAGTATCAATATTTTCAACTGGTAAAGGAACAGCAGATGAAATCAAAGCTTTTATTTTATTTATATTATTCATTAATATCAATAATTTTCCCATTAACAGCTGTTGCTGCTGCCATTAATGGACTTGAAAGTATTGTTCTTGACCCTGGCCCTTGTCTTCCTTCAAAATTTCTATTAGATGTTGAAACACATATTTCACCTGGAGGAATTTTATCGTCGTTCATAGCTAAACACGCTGAGCACCCTGGTTGTCTTATTTCAAAACCAGAACTCATAAAAATTTTATCTAACCCTTCTTTTCTTATTTCGTTCAAAACATTTTGTGATCCTGGAACAATCAAGGCGTTAACATTTTTAGCTTTTTTCTTATCTTTTATGTATTCTGCTACAATTCTGAAATCTTCAATTCTTGAGTTAGTACAACTTCCAATAAATACATAGTTTATTTTTTTTCCAATTAAACTTTCGCCAGATTTAAAGCCCATATACTCCAACGATTTAATATCTGATTTATTATCACTTTTTGGAATTAAGTCTGAATATTTAATTCCCATGCCAGGATTAGTTCCATATGTAAGCATTGGGTATATTTCTTCCGCCTCAAAGAAGTATTCTTTGTCAAATTCAGCATCAGAATCAGATTTTAGATTCTCCCATTCATCTACTTTAATATTGAATAGATTTCCTTTTGGAGCGTATGGTTTACCTTCTAGATATTCATAAGTAACTTTATCTGGTGCTATCATTCCTCCTCTAGCTCCCATCTCAATACTCATATTGCAAACAGTCATTCTACCTTCCATTGACATTTCACTAAATATATTGCCAGAATATTCGACAAAATATCCAGTTCCACCATCTGTTCCAAGTTTTGAAATTATATAGAGAATAACATCTTTTGGAGTGACATTTTTATTCAATTTACCATTAACATTAACCCTCATTTTTTTTGGTTTATTTAATAGTAAGCATTGACTTGCTAAAACTTGAGCTACTTGACTTGTTCCTATACCAAATGCAATGGCACCAAAAGCTCCATGTGTTGATGTATGACTATCTCCGCAAACTATAGTCATTCCTGGTTGTGTAATTCCAAGCTCAGGTCCAATCACATGAACAATTCCTTGATTTGGATTTCCAAGCCCAAAAAGCTCAATGTTGTTTTCAAAACAATTAGACTTTAGTTTTTCAACTTGATTTCTAGAAAGATCATCTTCAATTGGTAGATGTTGATTCAATGTTGGAACATTATGATCTACTGTAGCTAAAACTCTTTTTGGATCGAAAACTTCGAGATTCTTTTCTTTAAGTTCATCAAATGCTTGAGGACTTGTTACTTCGTGAATTAAGTGTTTATCAATAAAAAAGATATCTGGTCCATCTTTAATGCTTTCAACAACATGGTTATCCCAAACTTTGTCAAATAATGTTTTTCCCATTTTTATGGACATGTATTATTTATTATTGATGAGAGATCATGATCCGAAATCTCTTTTTTATGGTCAGCTATTTTTAAGAATTCATCATAAACCTTGTCTAATTGATTTTTAGTCAAATTCAATCCAATTTTATTAGCTCTGAAGGCAATTGCGGCTCTACCACTTCTAGCTGTCAAAATAATTGAAGATTCGTCAACACCAACATCACTAGGATCTATAATTTCATATGTTTCTCTATTTTTTATAATACCGTCCTGATGAATACCAGAGCTGTGAGCGAATGCATTTGAGCCAACTATCGCTTTATTAGGCTGAACAACCATTCCCATAAGTTCAGAAACAAGCTTACTTGTACTATTAAGTAACTTTGTGTTAATATTTGTGTCTAGATTAAGTTCTTTATGCTGTTTTAATATCATAACAACTTCTTCCAGTGAAGTATTACCTGCTCTTTCTCCAATACCATTGACCGTACATTCGATTTGCCTAGCTCCATTTATTACACCTTCGATAGAATTTGCAGTTGCTAAACCTAAATCATTGTGACAATGACAAGAAATGATAGCTTTATCAATATTCGGAACATTATTGATTAAATAATTTATTTTTTTACCGTATTGATTAGGAAGGCAGTAGCCCGTAGTATCCGGAATATTTAAAATTGTCGCTCCAGCATCGATAACTTTCTCACATACTTTAGCTAAAAATTCATTATCAGTTCTACCTGCATCTTCAGCGTAAAATTCAATTTCATCAACAAGATTTCTTCCAAACTTGACTGCTTTATATGCCCTTTTTAAAATTTCGTCTCTGTTTGATTTGAATTTATGTTTGATATGGGAATCTGATGTTCCAATACCTAAATGAATTCTTGATTTTTTAGCGTTTTTAAGTGCACTAGCAGCTACTTCAATATCTTTTTCAACAGATCTAGCTAATGCACAAACTGTAGTTTCTTTTAGGACATTACAAACTTCAACAACAGATTTGAAATCACCTGGGCTTGAAATTGGAAACCCAGCTTCTATCACGTCAACACCAAGATCCTCCAACCTTTCAGCAATTATTAGCTTTTCTTTTGTTTCAAGTTTACATCCTGGAACTTGTTCTCCATCACGCAATGTTGTATCAAAAATTTGGATTTTATTTTTTTGCATTTGACTAAAGTTTGCTAAAATATAAAATCTTGATATAAATCTACATACACTTCCAGATATTATTCTGTGGTGTATTGGCTTTTATTTTTATTTCATTTTTCGAAACTGGATGAATAAAGCTGATTTCATTGGCATGTAAACAAATACTTTTGTCGGAATTACTCCTTTTTGAACCGTATTTTAAATCACCTTTTATGGAACATCCAATATTAGAAAGTTGTACTCTTATTTGATGATGCCTTCCTGTTTCTAAGCTTATTTCAAGTAAAGAATAATTATCAAGTTCTTTAAGAGTTGTGTAGTGAAGAATTGCTTTCTTTGAATCTTTAGTAGTTTCATCAACAATATATGATTTGTTTTGTTTCTGATTTTTTTTTAAAAAATTAATTAATGTATTTTTTTTTCTAATTGGTTTCTTTTCCACGACAGCAATATATTTCTTTAAGATTTTTCTTTCCACCAACATTTTATTCATTCTTGAAAGAGCTTTTGAAGTTTTAGCTAAAATAAGTACACCACTAGTAGGTCTATCCAGACGGTTGACTAAACCAAGAAAAACATTCCCCTTTTTGTTATGTTTTTTTTTGAGGTAGAGTTTATATTTTTCTAGAACAGAGTTATCACCGGTTTTATCTAATTGCGAAAGTTCACCGGGTCTTTTGTTAATAATTAGTAGATGGTTATCTTCAAAAAGAATATCCATTAATACATTTCATTTTCATTTGGAAAATCAAGATTCTTTACATCATTAATGTAATTACTTACGGCATTTTCTACTGTTTTGTTAAGATCAAGATATCTTCTTAAAAATCGTGGGTTAAATTCGTGAGTTAGGCCTAATAAATCATGTAATACTAAAACTTGACCATCCACTTGATTGCCAGCTCCAATTCCAATTAAAGGTATAGAACTTAGTTTGGTGACTTTTTTTGCTAATTTCGAAGGAATTTTTTCCAAAACAGTTGCGAAACAACCAGCATCTTCAAGAGCTTTTGCATCACTTAAAAGTTGCATTGCTTCATCTTTTTCTTTAGCTCTAACCGAATAAGTTCCGAATTTATATATTGATTGAGGTGTCAGTCCTAAATGTCCCATTACAGGAATACCAGCTTTTATAATTCTTTCAATTGATTCAATAACTTCTTGACCTCCTTCCAATTTTACAGCGTGAGCACCAGATTCTTTCATAATTCTAATTGCAGACCTAAGTGCTTTTTTAGGATCTGATTGATAAGATCCAAATGGTAAATCAACTACTACTAGAGCTCTATCAACACCCTTTACTACAGATTTTGCGTGATAAATCATTTCATCAAGAGTTATAGGAAGAGTTGTCTCATTTCCTGCAATGACATTGGATGCAGAGTCACCTACTAAAATAACATCAATATTAGCATTGTCAATGATTTTTGCAAAGGTGAAATCATATGCTGTTAACATACTGATTTTTTCACCATTATTTTTCATTTCTAAGAGAGTATTAGTTGTAACTTTTGGATAAAAGTTTTGATTTTTCATGATGCTAATTTATTTAAATTAATTTAATAAACACTGACATTGTGACAGTATAATATAATGGCATAATCATTGAAATTAATTCAAAAAAATTAATTATGAGCAAAATAATTGGAATTGACTTAGGAACTACAAATTCATGTGTTTCTGTTATGGAAGGAAACGAACCTGTTGTAATACCCAACGGTGAAGGTAAAAGAACAACGCCGTCAGTAATTGCATTTGTTGAAGGTGGTGAAATTAAGGTTGGTGATCCAGCAAAAAGACAAGCTGTTACAAACCCAACAAAAACTATTTCTTCAGTTAAAAGATTTATGGGTAGCAAATTTTCAGAATCTAAAAATGATGCAAAAAGATCTGCTTACAAAGTGGTTAAGGGAGACAATGATACATCTCGAGTTGATATTGATGGTAGGTTATACACTCCTCAAGAATTATCAGCTATGATTTTGCAAAAAATGAAAAAAACAGCTGAGGACTATCTTGGAACTACTGTTTCAGAGGCTGTAATCACTGTTCCAGCTTACTTTAACGATGCACAGAGACAAGCTACTAAAGAAGCAGGTGAGATTTCAGGTTTAAAAGTTCAAAGAATTATTAATGAACCAACAGCTGCAGCATTAGCTTATGGTTTAGATAAGTCAGGAAAAGATCAAAAGATTGCAGTATATGATTTAGGTGGTGGAACTTTTGATATTTCTATATTGGAATTAGGTGATGGTGTTTTTGAAGTATTATCAACAAATGGCGATACTAGACTAGGTGGAGATGATTTTGATGAAGCAATCATTCAATGGTTAGCTTTTGAGTTTGATGAGGAAAACGGTGTTGATTTAAGAAAAGATCCTATGGCACTACAAAGATTAAAGGAAGGTGCTGAAAAAGCTAAAATTGAGCTTTCCTCTTCAACTCAAACGGAAATAAATTTACCTTACATAACTGCAACAGATTCAGGACCTAAACACCTTGTTAAAACTTTAACAAGATCAAAATTTGAACAGCTTTGTGCAGATTTAGTAAAAAGATCAATGGAACCTGTAAAAAAAGCTATCAAGGATGCTGGAATCGATAAAAAAGAAATAGATGAGGTAATTCTTGTTGGTGGTTCAACTAGAATACCAGTTATCCAAAGTGAAGTTGAGAAATTCTTTGGTAAAAAACCATCAAAAGGTGTTAATCCAGACGAGGTTGTTGCAATTGGTGCTGCTATTCAAGGAGGTGTTTTAACTGGCGATGTGAAGGATGTTTTACTTTTAGATGTGACACCACTATCACTAGGTATTGAAACAATGGGAGGTGTTATGACAAAGCTAATTGAATCTAACACCACTATACCTTCAAAAAAATCTCAAGTTTTCTCTACTGCAGCTGATAATCAACCATCTGTTGAAATTCATGTATTGCAGGGTGAGAGATCTATGGCGAAAGACAATAAAACTATTGGTAGATTTCATTTAGATGGAATTCCACCTTCACCAAGAGGTGTTCCTCAGATTGAAGTTACATTTGATATCGATGCAAATGGAATTATTCAAGTTACTGCTCTTGATAAAGCAACAAATAAGTCTCAAGATATCAGGATTGAAGCATCTTCAGGTTTAACAGAGGATGAAATTGAGAAAATGAAGAAAGAAGCCGAAGCCAATGCTGAATCAGATAAAAAATTAAAAGAAGAGGCTGATACTCTTAATAGTGCAGACACTATGATTTTTCAAACTGAGAGCCAGTTAAAAGAATTTGGAGATAAGTTATCTGATGAGAAAAAGAAGCCTATTGAAGAAGCACTTGAAAACTTGAAAAAATCTTTTGAATCAAAGGATCTTGATGCAATAAAAAATGATCTTGAAAAGATTAATGAAGCATGGAAAAATGCATCTGAGGAAATGTATAAAGCTCAATCTCAGAACGCTCGTCCTGATTCAAATCAGGCTGAACCTAAATCTGATGATAAAAAAGATGATGATGTTCAAGATGTAGATTTTGAAGAAGTCAAATAGTTTCAAAAAATTTTTAAAAACGTGCCTTCATGGCACGTTTTTTTTTATATATAAATACGTTATGACAAAGAACCAGAAGTTGAAAGTTTTTAATAAGGTGAATAAAAACACTTTAATGGATTTTTGGATATTGAATACATTGATATAGGTGATTTTTTACTAGCAAAAATGCCTGTCACAAAAAAAGTTTTTCAGCCTGAAAAATTACTTCATGGTGGGGCATCAGTTGCTTTGGCTGAATCTGTAGGTAGTGCAGCTTCACACATGTATATTAATACATTAACTCATGCTGTTAGAGGAATTGAAATTTCAGCAAATCATCTAAAGGGGGTTAAAAGTGGATTTGTTTTTGCCAGAGCAATCCCATTGCATATAGGCAGAACTACCCACTTATGGGAAATCAAAATTACTGATGAATCTGATAATCTAGTTTCTCATTGTAAACTGACTAATATTATAATTGAAAAAAAATAAATTGCCATTTTGTTTTTGTTAAAAAGGTTAGATTTGTATAAAATTTTTTTATGAAAAGTGTTGTTACTTGTGATATGGAGGGTGTCATTGAAACTATAAACCCTGACGGAGAAAAACTTTTTGGATACACAAAAGAAGAATTAGTCGGGAAAAAGAGAGTTTCGTTATTTTCAGCAGGTGAAATTGTAATTCAAAACGTTGGAAATTGGTTAGCTCAAGCTAACAAAAAAGGTTCATATAAAACTAAAACCTTTTTTATAGATAAGAATGGAAATAAGTTTAATGCTGAAATTAAAATCACACCTACATTTGCAAATGGAAAAAATAACCCACAAACAGGGTATTGTGGGATTACTGTTCCAATAGAGGAGGAGGTTAAAATTCCAATTAAATTTTCAACAATTTTCATAAAATGGGCTTTTGCCATTACAAGAGGTGGTTTTACTAGTGCTTCACTTTTTCCAATTTTTGCTTTAGCAGCTTACTTTGCTGGATCTGGTGACTCTTTGTTCAGTATTACATCATTAATTCTATGTTGTTTAGGTATTGTTTTTTTACATGTTGCTTCAAATCTTTTTAATGATTACTATGATGTTAAAGATGGTACTGACGGTGCAAATACAGAATACTTTAATGCTGGATTGAATTCTACAGTTCTGGAAGGTGCTCAGATTTCAGGTGGTAGTAGGGCAATTGAACTTGGTCTTATTTCTCTTGATGGCACATTATCACTTGCCAGAAAAATGTTAGTTTTTACAGTAATCACAACCCTTGGTTTAGTTTACAATAGCTACTTAGTTACCGGGAGCTTTGATAATTCAGTAAATATGTTATTGATTGGAACAATTGGTGGTTTGCTAGGATATTTTTACACTGCAAGACCAATTAGATTAGTTGCAAGAAGAGGCTTAGGTGAGTTAGCAATTTTTTTAACATTTGGGCCACTACTAACATTGGGTGCATTATTCGCAATTTCATCTAACACTGTTCAGTTATTTTCACCTGAATTTTATAAAGCAATTTATATCGGAATTCCTTTTGGTTTTTTGACTACAAATATTCTTTACATAAATCAATTTCCAGATACAAATAGTGATGCTAAAACAGGAAAAAATCACTTGATAGTTACATTTGGAAAGAAAAATGCAAGATGGGGTTATCTATTTATTCTAATAGCTGCATTTGCATCTTCTTTTGCACTTATTCAAACTATTTCAAATGATCTTTCATTTTTTAATGAATACTTTTTTATTACAGGTAATGTTATTTTGTTTGTTTATGGTTTATCCGCATTTTTTAATTTATTTAAAAACTATGACAAGAGAGAGTTAGTTCACTCAAATTTAAAGACGATATATCTCCAGATTTTCTATGGATTATTTATTGTTTTAGCTCTGAATTTATTTTTTGTATAATGTTTATAAGTCAAGCCCTTAATTTTAAAACAGATTGGTGGAGGTACCTATTAGGTTTCTTCATAATTTTTATCTTTTGGCAGTTTATTGGTGCTATTCCGATAGTTGTAGCTATGGTTGCAAATTTAGATTTTAGTAATCTTGAAAGTATTGAAAATGCAATCGAATTATTATCAAATATTGGAAGTAAAAATTTGGTTCTTTTTCTTTTAATGTTAGGTTTTCTTTTTGGTTTTATTGGTCTATATTTTGTAGTAAAAAATCTTCACCAACAAGACTTTAAGTCAATAATTACATCAAGAGAAACGGTTGATTACAGAAGAATATTACACTCTTTTTTACTTGTATTTGTTGTAAATACTTCCATGATATTTATTTCTTATGCCATTTCTCCTGAATCCTTTGACTATAATTTTAAATTAGAACCTTTCTTGATCTTACTGTCAATATGTATTTTTCTTTTGCCTATTCAAACAACTTTTGAAGAACTTTTAACAAGAGGATATTTGTTACAAGGATTTGGTATTGCTTTAAAAAGTAAAGCAGCTGCATTTATATTCCCATCGCTAATCTTTGGCTTATTGCATATTTTTAATCCTGAGATTGATAAATTGGGTTATGGTTTTCTTGCTGCGTATATTTTGATGGGTATTACTTGGGGAATTTTTACAATAATGGATGATGGCAATGAATTATCAATTGGTGCTCATTATGCAAATAATTTAGTTGTTTTTTTGTTTGTCACTGCTGACTGGCATGCTATTCAATCCGATGCGGTATTTGTTTCTGTTGAAGAGCCGACGATAACAAGTATGCTAATTCCTGCTTTAATATACTATCCAATTTTAATTTACTATTTTTCAAAAAAATATAATTGGGAAAATTGGTCAGAAAAACTTTTTGGAAAAATTAATATTGAGGATGAGTCTTAATAAAAATTCAATATTTGCTTGGTCATCTTTTATTCTCACCTTATTAGGTATTACTCTAATACTTTTAGGTGTATTAAAGTATCCAGAATATGCAATTGGCTTTTCTGTTGTAGGTATTGGCTTTATTGCAATAGGGTGGGCCTTTAATGCGCTTAAGGGAAGAATTTAGATCATCTGATTTGGATCGACCCATTTATCAAAATCTTCTTCACTAACATATCCTAATTTTAATGCTTCAACTTTCAATGTTGTGCCATTTTTATGAGCATTGTTTGCAATCTCTGCAGCTTTATAATATCCTATTTTCTTATTAAGGGCAGTGATTAGCATTAAGGAATTTTTAAGATGCTCATTAATTCTTTTTTTATTCGCTTTCAAACCTACAACGCAATTCTTATTAAAACTTTCACATGCATCTGCAAGAAGATTAGATGACTCAATTAGCTTGAAAGCTAATACTGGTTTAAAAACATTTAGCTCTAAATGTCCTTGACTGCCAGCAAAAGTAACGGTAGTATCATTTCCAATGACTTCAGCACATACCATAGTCATAGCTTCACACTGAGTAGGATTAACCTTTCCAGGCATAATTGAACTTCCTGGTTCATTAGCAGGTAAAATTAGTTCACTAAAACCAGATCTTGGACCACTTCCCAATAATCTAATATCATTTGCTATTTTAAAAAGAGAGACAGCGATCTGCTTTAATGCTCCATGTGTTTCAACAAGTGAATCATTAGATGCAATTGATTCAAATTTATTCTCTGCGACTTTAAAATTAATACCAGTTAAAGATTGAATGTTTTTCACTGTTTCTTTGTCAAAACCACTTGGGGTATTTAAACCTGTACCAACTGCTGTACCACCAATGGCTAATTCCTTGATATGATCTAATGTATTTTCAAGAGCTTTAAGTCCATGTTTAATTTGAGATTCATAACCAGAAAACTCTTGAGATAATGTTAAAGGAGTCGCATCCATCAAGTGAGTTCTACCAATTTTAACATCATTCTTAAATTCTTTAATTTTTTTATTTAATGTTTTTAGTAGGTTTTCTAATGATGGGATAGTTTTTTCTATTAGTATTTTGGTTACAGCAATATTAATTGCTGTTGGGAAACTGTCGTTTGAAGATTGTGACATGTTAACATGATCATTTGCCTTTAAAATCTTTTCATCTGTTAAAGTCTTTCCAGAAATTAAATTAGCTCTGTTTGAAATAACTTCATTAATATTCATGTTCGTTTGAGTTCCAGAGCCAGTTTGCCAAATAACTAAGGGGAATTCTTTATCATGTTGACCATCAACTATCTCATTACAAACAGATACAATCAAATCTGATTTGTCTTTTTCTAGAATATTCAATTTATAATTAGCCAAAGCACATGATTTTTTTAAAATAGCATAAGCATATACAACTTCAATTGGCATAGAAGCAGATTCTCCAATTTTAAAATTTTCAATAGATCTTTGTGTTTGAGGCCCCCAAAGTGCATTTTGAGGGATATTTACCTCTCCAATTGTATCTGACTCTGTTCTGTAGCTCATAATAATTGAATTGAATTACAAAAGTAAGAAATCCTCAATTATTATGTTGATAAAGTATTTTATTCTGTTTCAAAAAATTAATTTAATGTATATCTTTGTGTTATGTTTGAATTCGATCAATATCTAGGATTTTTAATTTTTTTAACCATTCTTACAATGGGATTTTGGTTAATGATTCTTCTTTTAACTTTCATTATCCCGTATTGGGTTACAGGATCATTTTTTGAGTGGTTAAAAGAAAGAAAAAAGAAATAATTTACAATACTTCGATTTTTTCTAACTGCTCTCTTAAAAGCTCTGAGTTGATATAGTGTATAGAATGTAAACCTACCTTTTTTGCTCCTCTTATATTTGATAAATTATCATCGATGAATATTGTTTTGCAAGGAATTAAATTATGTTTATCAATAATATGGTCATAAATTTCTTTGTCAGGTTTTACCATTTTAATTGTTCCTGAAACAACTATATCCTCAAAATGGTTTAGAAATTTAAATTTTCTGAGAGCCACAGGGAAAGTTTCATGACTCCAATTAGTTAAGGCTAAAATTTTGTATTTATTTAATTTCTTTATCTGATTTAAGATTAAAACTGTCTCAGTAATTTCACCCCTGAGCATTTCTTCCCATCTACCATAGTATTGAGAAATTAAATTTTTATATTTTGGAAATTCAGATATTTTTTCTTCAGTTGCAATTTTCATTGAATAACCTTTGTCCTGATTTAAATTCCATTCGTTAGTGCAAATATTTTCAAAAAACCATTCCATATCCTCATTATTATCAAAATATTCATGAAATACATATCTTGGATTCCAATCAACTAAAACTCCGCCTAAATCAAAAATTATTGTTTTAAAATTATTCATTTTGATTACTCATTAAAAACGATTTCAAAAATAGATCAATATTTCCATCCAATACAGCGTTTGAGTCTGTAGTTTCAACTTCTGTCCTTACATCTTTCACCATTTTGTAAGGGTGTAAAACATAATTTCTAATTTGTGAACCCCATTCAATCTTCATCTTGCTATCTTCTATCTTTTTTCTCGCCTCAAGTTTTTTATTTAATTCAATTTCATAAAGCTGTGACTTTAAAAGAAGCAGAGCTTTTTGCTTATTGTCTAATTGAGACCTTGTTTCAGAGTTTTCAATAACTATTCCCGTCGGAATATGTTTTAACCTTACAGCGGTTTCAATTTTATTTACGCTTTGTCCACCAGCTCCACTAGAACGCATAGTATCCCATTCAATTTCTGAATTATTAATTTCAATTTCAATGCTTTCATCTACTAAAGGGTATACATATACAGAAGCAAAAGAAGTATGTCTTTTTGCATTACTATCAAAAGGAGATATTCTTACAAGTCTGTGAACTCCATTTTCGCCTTTAAGCCACCCAAAACAATATTCTCCCTCAATCTCTATAGTAATTGTTTTAATCCCAGCTACATCTCCATCAACTATATTTAGTTGTCTTGTTTTGTAATTTCGTTTATCACACCACATGAGATACATTCTTGTTAGCATACTAGCCCAGTCACAACTTTCAGTTCCACCAGCACCAGCTGTAATTTGAATTACAGCAGATAATTCATCACCCTCAGTTGAAAGCATATTTTTGAATTCTAAATCTTCAATTGATTTATTTGCTTTAGTGTAGCAAATTTTTAATTCTTTTTCCTCAACCTCTCCATTTTTAAAGTAGTCATATGTGATTTCAAGCTCTTCACATAAAGATTCAGCATTATTGTAACCATTAATCCAGTCTTTAACAGACTTTATTTTTTTTAGTACATTTTGTGCTTCTGAATTATTTTTCCAAAAATCAGGATTGATTGTCTTTTCTTCAAGATTTGAAAGTTCAACCTTTTTCTTTTCTAAGTCAAAGATAGCGTCTTAGAGACCCAAGACGTTGCATTAAATCTTTGATTTGTTCTGATGTAATCATAATATTCAAAATTAATTTTTTAATTTAAAAAAATGGATTTTAGATTAACATTTTTGGTACTGAGTTTATTATTAATTAATTATTCATCTGCCCAGGACAACATTAAATTTGATGGTTTTTTTGATTTTAATTATAATAATAAAGAAGATAAGATTTATCTCAAAGTTGATGACTTAGATCAATATTTTATTTATGTTAACTCATTAGCTCAAGGAGTGGGGAATAATGATTTAGGACTAGATCGTGGTCAATTAGGAAATACTCGGATTGTCTACTTTACTAAAAACGGAAATAAGCTTGATTTAGTTCAACCTAATATAAAATTTAGATCGTCTAGTAAGAATAAATTAGAAGTCAAATCGGTCGAAGAAGCATTTGCTAAATCTGTCATTTTTTCATTCAAAATTATTGAGACTTCCGATGATGGATTTTTGGTTGATTTTACAGATTTTTTATTTAGGGATGCACATTATATTTCAAATAAACTAGACTCTAGTGGTCAAGGATCATATAAACTCTCAAGAGAAAGATCTTCTCTAAATTTGAATAGAACCAAAAGTTTTCCAAATAATTCAGAATTCGAGGCTCTTACTACATTTGTTGGAAATCCAAAATCGGGACTAATTAGATCAGTAACCCCTGATCCTAATAATATCACAGTCTACCAGCATCATTCATTTATAAGACTTCCAGACAATAATTATCAACCTAGAAAATTTGACCCAAGAATGTCTTCAATTTCTTTATCTCACAAAGATTATTCAAATCCAATTGATGAAAATATAAATGAGTCTTTTATTCTGAGACATAGACTCGAAAAAAAATATCCAGAAAAAGAAATTAGTGAACCAGTAGAGCCGATTATTTATTATTTAGATAATGGAACCCCTGAGCCAGTAAAAAGTGCCTTAATTGAAGGAGCTCTTTGGTGGAATGAAGCATTCGAAAAAATTGGATATAAAGATGCTTTTCAGGTAAAAATTTTACCAGATGAGGCTGATCCGCTTGATGTAAGATATAATGTTATTCAATGGGTTCATAGATCAACCAGAGGATGGAGTTATGGAGCTAGTGTCGTAAATCCCTTAACTGGGGAAATTTTAAAAGGACATGTTTCTTTAGGAAGTCTACGTGTAAGACAAGACTATATGATTTTCCAGGGCTTAAGTAAAGAACCATTTAGAGAAAGTAATTCTAATGATAAAATCTTAGAATTATCTTTGGATAGAATTAAACAACTTTCTGCTCACGAGGTAGGCCATACTCTTGGTTTTGCTCATAATTTTGCTTCAAGTACCAACTCCAGATCATCAGTAATGGATTACCCCCATCCACTTCTTTCCTATAAAGATGATAGAATTATTTTTGAAAATGTTTATGATAAAGGTTTAGGAAAATGGGATGTATTGAGTGTCGAGTATGCTTATTCTAACAATAGTGATTTAGAGAAAATTGCGTCGAAAGCAAACTCTAAAGATTTGAGATATATATCTGATAATTATGCAAGACCAAAGAATAGTGCTCACCCATATGCTCATCTCTGGGATAATGGTAAAGATCCTGTAATGGAATTGGAAAAAATATTAAAGATTAGAGAGATAGCTATAAGTCAATTTAATACTTATAATTTACAGAACAATAGACCTATTTCTGAGCTTGAAGATGTATTCGTACCCATTTACTTGCTTCATAGATATCAAATTGAAGCAGTTTCAAAAATCATTGGAGGTGTTGAGTATTATTATCAGATTAACAACTCAGAATTTGTTCAAAAAAAATATTTAAATAAAGAATTGCAGCTTAGTGCTTTAAATGCCTTACTTAAAACAGTTCATCCTGATGTTTTGGCTGTGCCTAAAAATAAACTCAAATTATTTAATCCTAGATCTTCAATTAATTCCAGAGATAGGGAGTCTTTTTCGAGTAATTTAGGTGAAGAGTTTGATCCAATTTCAGTTTCAGCTAATACTTCTAGATTATCTTTCGATTTGATGCTTGATCCATCTCGTTTATCTAGAATTTCACTGATTGAGTCAATTCAAGGAGATTCCTTTAAACTAGAAACTATGTTAAAAAAGATTACTGATCATGTTTTTAATTTTAAATCGATTGATAGTTATAAGACTCAAATTTCAACATCAATTAAAAATGAATTTGTTGAATCTTTATTTAATTCATTCTACTCAGATAAATTGTCAATATCATCGAAGGTAAAAGTTTTTGAAAATTTTCAATATCTTCTTAATAAAATCTTAGACAAAAAAAATATAACTGATAAGATGTTTATTTCAATGATAGAAAAATCATTGGATGACCCAAGCATGTTTAAAATGAAGAATAACAAAACTAATATTCCTGATGGATCTCCAATTGGATCCTTTTTATGTTATTAATATGAAGGTTAATCTTATTAGCGATACGGTTTCGAAACCAAGTAAGGAAATGCTTGATTTTATGTTAAATGCTCAGGTTGGAGATGATGTTTTTAAGGAAGACCCATCTGTCAATGAGCTTGAATTCATGATAGCTGATATGTTTGGAATGGATAATGCTCTTTTTTTTCCCTCTGGTACCATGACTAATCAAACAGCAATTAAACTATTAACTAATCCTGGAGATCAATTAATATGTAGTAAATATGCTCATGTATACAACTATGAGGGTGGCGGAGTAAGTTTTAACTCTGGTGTGTCATGCAAATTAATTGATAAAGAAAAGGGTCTTTTTGATCATATTGATGTTATAAAATCAATCAATCCACCAGATTTTTATCACAGTCCAAAAACAAGTTTAGTTTGTGTTGAAAATACCACAAACAAAGGTGGTGGAGCATGCTGGAATATTGAAGAAATAAATAGAATCAAAAAAGTATGTATCGAGAATAACTTAAACTTTCATCTTGACGGTGCAAGAATTTGGAATGCATATGTCAGTAATGGAATTGATTTTAAAGAATACGGGAAGGTTTTTGATACTATTTCAGTATGCCTTTCAAAAGGTCTCGGATGCCCTGTTGGTTCTGTTTTGTTGTGTTCTAAAGAAAAATATGATGAAGCTTTGAAATTTAGAAAAATTTTTGGTGGAGGTATGAGACAATCTGGATATTTGGCTGCTTGTGGGATTTATGCACTAAAAAATAATATAAATAGATTAGCAGAAGATCATAAAAGAGCATTTGATATTGGAAAAAAACTTGAGACGCTCTCTTTTGTAAGAAAAGTTGAAGATGTAGAATCAAATATTGTAATATTTGAAATCGACCATAAAATTGAATCTCAAAAATTTTTGGATGAGCTCAATAAAAAGGGAATATCAATTATATCGATGGGTGATAATAAGCTTAGAGTGGTTACTCATATTGATTATACTGAAGATCAACATCAATTTTTTTTAAGTTTATTAGATAAGTTAAATATTTGATTATAATTTCAATTCTTAGAATTTAATGTATTTTTGTATTGCAATATGTTAATGCTGCATGAAAAATAATATTGATGCTCACGAAAATATCCTAGCATTAATTGGCAATACTCCTCTGATTAAGCTAAATAAGTCTGTTTCAGATTACAAGGGTAAATTTTTTGCTAAATATGAAGCTTATAACCCAGGTCATTCTAATAAAGATCGTATTGCACTACACATAGTAGAAACTGCTGAAAAGGAGGGATTAATAAACGAAAATACAACTATCATTGAAACAAGTTCTGGTAATACTGGATTTAGCCTTTCTATGGTTGCTATGGTTAAAGGATATAAATGTATTGTAGCAGTATCAAATAAATCTTCTAAGGATAAAATTGATATGTTAAAATCTATGGGGGCAAAGGTTTATGTATGTCCTGCTAATGTTCCTGCTGATGATAAGAGATCATATTATCAGGTTGCAAAAACTCTCAACTCTGAAATTCAAGATTCAATTTATATTAATCAGTATTTTAATGAACTTAATATACAAGCACATTATCTTACAACTGGTAAAGAGATTTGGGAACAGACTAATGGGCTAGTCACTCATATTGTAGCAAGCAGTGGCACAGGAGGAACTATTTCAGGTATTGGTAGGTATTTAAAAGAAAAAAATCCTGATATAAAAATTATTGGAGTTGACGCATATGGTTCTGTACTTAAAAAATTTCATGAGACTGGAGAATTTGATCAAAATGAAATATATCCATACAGAATTGAGGGACTTGGAAAAAATCTAATACCCTCATCCACCGATTTTGATATAATTGATCACTATGAGAAAGTAACTGATGATGAAAGTGCGCAGAAATCAAGATTTATTGCTAAATCTGAGGGTATGTTTGTAGGTTATACATCTGGGGCATGTCTTCAAGCAATTGAACAATTAGATTCAAAAAACTTTTTTAAAAAAGACAGTATAGTGGTTACTGTATTCTGTGATCATGGGTCAAGGTATATGAGTAAAATATATAGTGATCAATGGATGAATTCACAAGGGTTTAACACTGAAAATAGTAATAAACAAGATTCACAAATTGAATACATAAAATAATATGGCAGATTTATTTGAAAAATTTTTAAAAAATATGGGTCCATTAGGAAAATGGGCTTCTGTTGCTGAAGGATATTTTGTTTTTCCAAAATTGGAAGGTCAAATTTCTAACAGAATGAAATTTAATGGAAAAGAAGTAATAACCTGGAGTGTTAATGACTATTTAGGTCTCTCAAATCATCCTGAAGTTAGAGAAATAGATGCTCAAGCCGCAAGAGATTATGGGTCAGCCTATCCCATGGGAGCTAGAATGATGTCAGGTCATACAGAAATTCATGAAAAACTAGAAGAAGAACTTGCTGAGTTTGTTAATAAAGAATCTGCATATGTTTTAAATTTTGGTTACCAAGGAATATTGTCTACTGTTGAAACGCTTGTTTCTAAAAATGATGTGATTGTATATGATATTGACTCTCATGCATGTATTGTGGATGGTGTTAGATTGCATGTTGGAAAAAGATTTACATTTCAACACAATGATATTGAAAGTCTTGAGAAAAATTTAAAAAGAGCAGAAAAAATTATTGAAAAAACAGGTGGAGGAATTCTTGTCATTTCTGAAGGAGTATTCGGAATGAGAGGTGAACAAGGGAAATTAAAAGAAATTGTTGATCTAAAAAAGAAGTATGATTTCAGACTATTAGTTGATGATGCTCATGGTTTTGGTACACTAGGCGCAACAGGAGCTGGTGCTGGAGAGGAGCAGGGAGTTCAAGATGAAATTGATGTGTATTTCGCAACATTTGCTAAATCAATGGCATCAACTGGTGCATTCATTGCTGGATCACATGATGTTATAAAATTTTTGAAGTATAACATGAGATCTCAGATGTTTGCAAAATCATTGCAAATGCAATTAGTTGTTGGTGCAAGAAAAAGACTACATCTTTTAAAGACAAAACCTGAACTCCGAAAAAAACTTTGGTCTAATGTAAATTTATTGCAAAATGGTCTAAAGGAGAGAGGATTTGATATTGGTACAACAAAAAGTTGTGTAACCCCTGTATTCCTGAAAGGTGATGTACCTGAAGCTATGGTTTTAGTTAAGGACTTAAGAGAAAAATTCAATATATTTTGTTCAATAGTTGTATATCCCGTTATACCAAAAGGTCTAATCTTACTTAGGCTTATACCGACTACTACACATACAAAAGATGACATTGAGGAGACATTAAATGCTTTTGAGTCAATTCGTGAAAAGTTACAAAATGGTACCTATAAAAAGCTTTCTGAAAGAATTAAGGTTTAATCAATTTTTTGATATTTATTAAAAATAGTTAGATTTGCACTTTGATGAGCGTAAATTCTAACAAAAAAATCTTAGACGCCTCAAAACTTTCACTAATATTAAGTCGATTAGCTAGTCAAATATTTGAAAATCACATAGATTTTTCTGATGTAGTTTTGGTTGGTATACAACCAAGAGGAAAAATTTTATCACAAAAAATTTGCAACCTTTTGAATGAAAAATTTGATGTTGGTGAAATTAAATTAGGTTTTTTAGATATAACATTTTTTAGAGATGATTTTGGTAGAGAAAAAAAGATTTTAAATGCTAATGAAACTAATATTGATTTTTTAATAGAGAACAAGACAGTAATACTAATAGATGATGTTTTGTACACTGGAAGAAGTATTAGAGCTGCTTTATCTGCGCTGCAATCTTTTGGAAGACCTAAAAAAGTAGAACTATTAAATCTAATTGATCGTAGATTTTCAAGGCACCTCCCGATTCAGCCAGATTATTGTGGTTGTCAAGTTGATGCTATTAATAACCAAACTGTTTCAGTTAAGTGGATGGAAAATGATGGTGAGGATGCAGTTTATTTACATATAAAAGATGAGTAAAAAACTTTCAGTCTCAAATTTACTCGGAATAAAATATCTAAATGAAAATGATATTAATTTAATTTTTGAAACTGCAAATAATTTTAGTGAAGTAATTAATAGAAAAATAAAAAAGGTTCCAAGTTTAAGAGATATAACTATTGCAAACTTATTTTTTGAAAATAGTACTAGAACAAAAATTTCATTTGAGCTTGCGCAGAAAAGATTAAGTGCAGATGTTGTTAATTTTTCATCCTCTTCCTCATCAATTAGTAAAGGAGAAACGCTTGCTGATACTGTTAATAATATTTTATCAATGAAAGTAGATATGGTGGTTATGAGACATCCCAGCCCAGGTGCAAGTGTTTTTTTATCGAAGAATATTGATACTTGTATAATTAATGCTGGAGATGGGTGTCACGAACATCCAACACAAGCTTTATTAGATTCTTATACGTTAGTACAGAATCTTGGCACATTATCAGGCAAAAAAATTGTTATAGTTGGTGACATATTACATTCAAGAGTTGCACTTTCTAATATTTTCTTATTTAAAAAATTAGGTGCAGAAGTCAAGGTTTGTGGTCCGAAAAGTCTAATACCTAAACATGTAGAAAAATTAGGAGTTACTTATGAATTCTCTTTAGAATCAGCTTTAAGATGGTGTGATGTAGCAAGTATGCTTAGAATACAAAATGAAAGAATGAATCAAAGTTTTTTTCCTACAACTAGAGAATATTCTAGAGATTTTGGTTTAGATAGTAAAAAATTAAAGCAGATTGATAAAAAAATAATTATAACTCATCCAGGACCAATTAATAGAGGAGTTGAATTATCTTCAGATATCATAGATTCAGGAAAAACTGTTATTTTAGATCAAGTTGAAAATGGAGTTGCAATCAGAATGGCTGTAATGTACTTACTTGCTTCTAGATTATGAATTTAAAATATAAATTTCATCCACATTTAACTGATTGGAAGAATATTGAATCATTAATTAGAGAAAATATTGATGAGAATCTTATTATCGAACTTAATGACGATATTAATAGCTCATCGAGATCTAAAAATTTAAAAAAAACTTTACAAACACATACTAAATCAGTTGTGTTTATTTCTAGATCTTTAAAAATTGAAGAACTTGTGATAGTACCAACCAAACAAGAAGCTATTGATGTTATACAGATTGAAGAAATTGAAAGATTATTAGATTAATATGACTTACATTAAAATTTTAGGATGTTTTTCTGCCAGCATGACAACTAATAAATTTCAATCATCTCAAATATTATTTCATAATAATAAATCATATTTGATTGACTCTGGAGAGGGAGTTCAAATGCTTCTATCCAAATATGATATTAAGTTAAGTTCCATTGATTACATTTTTATATCACATCTGCATGGTGATCATTTTTTTGGATTAGCTGGACTATTAACAACCATGAATCGAAGAGGGAGAACTAAAAACTTAACAATTTTCTGTCCAAAGGGTTTGAAAGAAATTATAATATTGACATTGAAAAAAGGTAAATCATGGACTAAATATGATCTAATTTTTCACGAGTATAGTCAAAGTTCAGAAACATTATTATCAAATGAAGAATTATCAGTGATATCTTTTCCAATTAACCATAGAATTCCATGCAAAGGGTTTAGGTTTAATATTAAATCTAGTGATAATCATATCTCATACGCATATTGTTCTGATACAATGTATGATGAAAAAATTTTAAAATTTATAGATGAGGTTGATTTGTTGTACCATGAGACAACCTTTCTTGAAAAACACAAAGATTTAGCTTTAAAAACAAAGCATTCAACAAGTAAAGACGCTGCAAAAATTGCTACTAAAGCTAAAGTGAAAAAACTCCTGATAGGTCATTTTTCAACTAGGTATAAAGATTTAAATCATTTTTTGTTGGAATCTTGTTCGATTTTTGATAATACTGTTTTAGCTGAACAAGGGAAAAAATATATTTTATAATTTTAGTTTATGAATGATTTATCATCTTTTAGGAAAAGTTATGAAAAATCAACTATTTCTGATTCACTCAAGAACGAAACACCTTTTACAATTTTTAACGAATGGTTTAATGATGCGATTAATGATGATTTGATAGTTGAACCTAATGCTATGACTCTTTCCACTGCTTCACAAAGTAATAAACCTAGAAATAGAGTTGTTTTACTAAAAAAGTTTAATGAAGATGGTTTTGTATTCTTTTCTAATTATAATAGTTCTAAAGGCAAAGAAATAGCATTCAATTCAAATGTTTGCTTATCCTTTTTTTGGCCATCACAAGAAAGACAAATAATAATTCAAGGTTCTGCAAAAAAGATTCCCAGTAAAGAATCTGATGATTATTTTTACTCAAGACCAATTGAAAGTCAAGTAGGGGCTATTGTCTCAAACCAAAGTTCAGTAATTCCAAATCGTGAATTTTTAGAAAAAAAATTCATTGAATTAAAAAAATCCACTAAAATTAAAAGACCTGATTTTTGGGGCGGATATTTAGTGAACCCACATAGGTTTGAGTTTTGGCAGGGAAGAAAAAACAGGTTACATGATCGAATTGAATTTATTTTTGAGAATAGCCTTTGGAAAAATAATAGGTTAAGTCCTTGAAAAAACTAATAATTATTAGACATTCAAAATCAGATTGGAATCATAACACTTCTGATCTGCTTAGACCAATTTCTGACAGAGGAATTAAAGATGCCAAAATTATGTCTAATGTTTTAAATAAACTTGAACTTCAAGTTGATCATATTTTTATAAGCACAGCTAAGAGAACTATTGAAACAGCAAATATTTTTTTTGATATTTCAAATACCCAAATTCCCTACTCTTATGAGGAAAAAATTTATGATTTTAGTGGTCACAATGTCTTAGATTTTATAAAAAAAATAAATGACAATATTGATTCAACTGTATTATTTACTCATAATAATTCATGTAATTTTCTTGTAACTCATTTTTATAATCAGTCAATTCATGTTCCTACTTCATCTATACTAGTTTTTGATTTTAATGTAAATTTGTGGAAGGATATTAAAGAAGCAAATTTCTTTAGATATTTTTTTCCTAAAGATTATAGATGAAAAAATATACTTTTAAGAATAGAGAATTAAGCTGGTTAGATTTTAATGAAAGAGTTCTACAGGAAGCTGCTGATATAACTGTTCCATTAATTGAGAGACTAAGGTTTATTGGAATTTTTTCTAATAATCTAGATGAATTTTATAAAGTTAGATATGCTACAGTTAAGAGGTTAGCCCTCTCCAAGGAAGGGGTTAAGAAATTTTATAAGGGTGAAAATGCTAAAGATCTTTTAAATCTTATAACAGAAAGGGCAATTGAATTACAAAATAGAAGCAATTTGATATTAGATTTTATTTTAAAAGATCTTGAAAAGGAAAATATATTTATAGTAGATGAACAAGCTATCCCAAAAGATTCTATTTCTTACATAAAGTCATTTTTCTTAGACAAAATTCAACCAAAATTGAAAATAGTTCTTTTAAATGAAAAAGATGATTTTCCTCAACTTTCAGAATCTTCTTGCTTTTTAATCATAAAAGTTGAGTCCAAGAATAAAAATTTAAACTATGCCATAATTCAATTTCCAGATGAATTTGAACGATTTATAGTTATCAAAAATCAAGATGTGAAATATGTAATTATGATTGATGATATTATCAGATATCATCTTTTTGAGATTTTTAAAATCTTCAATCCGTCAAATATTTCTGCTAATATGATAAAATTTAGTAGAGATGCTGAACTTGATTTTGATGATGATATTTCAAAAAGTTATTTAGAAAAAATCTCTCAAAGTGTTAAAGATAGGCTGAAAGGTGATCCTTTAAGATTTGTGTATGATAAGGAGATTGATCCCAATACTTTAAAATTTCTTTTGGAAAAGATGAATATCAATTCAGAAATAGATAGTGTTATCCCTGGGGGAAAGTATCATAACAAAAAAGATTATATGAACTTTCCAATTTTGAATAATGATCTAGCATACGATAAGATTGAGCAGTTGGTGATAAAAGATTTTTATAAACATAAAACAGTATTTGAATCAATTGATCAGAGAGATTTTCTTGTTCATACTCCTTTTCATAAGTTTAATCATATCCTAACTTTTTTATCAGAAGCTTCTATTGATCCTGAAGTAAAAAGAATATGTATAACCATATATAGATTATCAAAACTATCAAGTGTTGCAAATACATTAATAAATGCAGCTAAGAATGGTAAAGAGGTTGTTGTTCAGATTGAATTACAAGCTAGATTTGATGAGACCAATAATATTGACTATGCAAAACTAATGCAATATCAAGGAGTAAAATTAATTTTTGGTATTCCAACTTTGAAAGTTCATGCTAAAGTCTGTGTTGTAGAAAAATTAATAAACAATAAAATATTAAAATATGGTTTTATTAGTACCGGAAATTTCAATGAAAGTACTGCAAAAATATATACTGATTTTACAATTTTCACATCCAATCAGTCATTATTAGATGAAATATCTAATGTTTTTGAGTTTTTTAGTTTCAACTATAAAAAATTTAAATATGAAAAGCTTATTATATCCCCATATAATACCAAGAAATTCTTTAGAAGTTTAATAAAAAATGAAATTAAAAATGCTAAGAGAGGAAAAGATGCATTTATAAAAATTAAACTCAATAATATTACTAACTATGAGATGGTAGAAGAATTGTATAAAGCTGCAGATGAAGGAGTAAAGATTTATTTAATTGTTAGAGGAATATGTTGTTTAGTACCTAATCAAAAAAATACACATAATAATATTGAACTAATTAGCATAGTTGATAAATTCTTGGAACATACAAGGATGTTTATTTTTTGTAATAATGGTAAAAATAAAACATATATATCATCAGCTGATTGGATGACTAGAAATCTTGACAATAGAGTTGAGGTTACTATTCCAATTGAAGATGAAAAAATTTCAAATCAATTAAATGATATTTTCTCTATTTATTGGAATGATAATCAAAAATCGAGATATGTGAATTCTGAAAACAATAATGAATATAGAAAGAATAAACTAGGCATCATTAGATCTCAATCTCAAGTTTATAATTATCATAATAATGAAAAGTGAAAAAAATTATAAAAAAGTAGCTACAATAGATCTAGGATCAAATGGAATTAGAATGTTGATCTCCAATTTATATAAAATCAAAGGAAAATATTTTCATACTAAAAACACTTTACATAGAGTTCCTATAAGGCTAGGTCAAGATGCATTTACAAGTGGTAAAATTTCAGTTAAAAATGAGAAAAAACTATTAAGTGCCTTGAGTGCTTTCAAAAACTTGATGGATGCAAATGAAATTATTGATTATTTGGGATATGCAACTTCAGCAATGAGAACGTGTTCAAATGGAAACAAAATATTAAAAAAAATAAAAAAAGATATTGGCTTAGAAATTAAAATTATTTCAGGTAAAAAAGAATCAAATGTAGTTTCTGGAAATGATATTTCTGAACATATTGGAAAATCACCAAATTACTGTTTCATAGATGTAGGTGGGGGAAGTACTGAGGTTATTGTTTATAAAGATTTTAAATTTTTTAAATCTAAATCATTTAAAATTGGAGGGGTAAGATTGATAAATGGATTAGTCAATGAAGAAGTTTGGGAGGAGTTTGGAAAATGGTTAAAAAATAATGCAATTGACTTAAGAAAAGTTAAAGTAGTTGGAATAGGTGGTAACATTAATAAAATATTTAAAATTTCAAAAAATAAAGTAGGAACACCTCTTTCGATAAAAAAATTTAAAAAAACACTTGATAAGCTAGAATCACTTTCTGAAAAAAAATTGCTTATAAATTATAAGTTAAATCCTGATCGTGCTGATGTTATTGTTCCTGCAGGTAAAATATATTTCTTTCTTATGAAAACCTTAGGAATTGAAAAAATATATGTTCCTAAAATTGGTTTGGTTGATGGTATGGTTAAAGAAATAATTAAATTATAAATCTAATTTTAAATCTTTTTTGAGCTTAATTAGGTTAGGATTTAAATCACTAAGCTTTTTAAACCTCTCTTCCGGAGTTGAAAAGTATTCTTTTGAATTAGATTTATTTACTAAAAAATCAATTTCAATTAAATCGTTTTTAAAAATATTTTTGAGATATATCAGTAAATCTCCTTTAATTTCTCTTAATTCATTTTTGCTTGAATTAGAAGGGACATTATAAGTTATTTTAAAGTCATTTCCTAAGTTAGGTTCATTAATTTGAAGAATACTAGCTAAATTTTCTTTATTCTGCCTTGACAAATCATTGGCAAAATCTTTCCATTTAATTTTGAGTTCAAAATCTTCAAAAGAATTATTCCTTTGATCTTCATCTATGTCAATTAATTCTTTTTCTTGAATTTTTTCTCTTTTTATTTTAAGGCTTGATATTGAAAAAGCTGAAACTTCTTCTTGAGGAGAACTTTTTTTGTTCTCCTCTGTTAATATTTCATTATTTTTTTCTTTTTTGACTTCGATTTCTTTTTTTTCATTTAAGTCAATTAACTCAGATTTTTTTTTTTTGCTTTCATCAGTAATTGATGAAATAATAGTTTTTTCTGACGAAATAAACATTTCAGAAATTTTCATCAGAAGTATTTCTACAAGAAGTTTTTTGCTTTCAATTTTGTCATAATTAAAAATGGAAGTTTCAATTGTTTTAATTATGTTTATGATGTTACTATTGCTTGTTTCATTTGCAATTATTAGGTGTTTTTCATTTTCATTCTGAAAACTATAGTTTGAAACTTTTAAGAGAATCAAATTTCGATAGTATTCAATTAATCCAATCATAAATTCTTTTTCATCAATTCCTGATTCAGAAAGTTTGTTAAATATTTCTATTGCATTAACTAAATTTCCATTTTGAGTTTTTTGGACTATTTCTAAGTATTTATCATCATCTATTACATTTAATAAAATTGAAGTTTCTTTAATTAAGATTTTATTATTTGAATAATTAACTACTCTGTCTAGGATTGTTAATGAATCTCTCATTGATCCGTCAGATTTTTTTGCTATTAAGTTTAAGGCAGGTAATTCAAACTCAATATTTTCTTTTTTACATATCTGATTTAAATATTCAACAATTTCAGCTTCTTTAATTCTATTAAAATCATAAATCTGACACCTCGATATAATTGTTGGTAAAATTTTATTTTTTTCTGTAGTTGCGAGAATAAATACAACGTACGGCGGTGGTTCCTCAAGAGTTTTTAAAAATGCATTTTCAGCATGTTTAGAAAGCATGTGTACTTCATCTATTATATATACTTTATACTTTCCCTTTTGGGGAGGAATCCTTACTTTTTCTATTAAATCTCTAATATCATCAGCTTTATTATTGGATGCAGCATCCAACTCAAAAATATTAAATGACAATTCATCTTCTTTTGAGTAATTATTAATTTCTCTAGCAAAAATTCTTGCAGTTGATGTCTTACCAACACCTCTTGGTCCACAAAATAGTAGAGCAGAAGGAATTTTATTTTCTTTAATAGAATTTGTTAAGGTTCTTGTTACATGTTGCTGACCCACTACATGATCAAAAGTGCTAGGTCTATATTTTAATGAAGAAACAATAAAATCACTCATTTATACAAATATAAACTAGGATATAAATATAATAGTACTAAAAGACTAAAATATATTAAATTTGCTTTGGCAAGCTTTCTTATCGCTTTTTAAAGAGGAAAGTCCGGACACCAAAGAGCATTACAATGGGTAACACCCATCGCTAGGAATAGTAGGAATAGTGCAACAGAAAGTATGTACAGGTAAGGCTGTAGTGAAATCATGTAAACTCTGTAAGGTGAAACGCCAAGTAAATCAACGTTTGAAGACTGCTCGTCTGATGTTGAAGGGTAGGCGGATAGAACACTAAAGTAATTTATTGTCAAGATAAATGATAAGACTAGACAGAATCCGGCTTACAAGCTTGCCTTTTTAAATAATCAATGGCATTTGGTCCATAATTAAAAATAAGATCTAGAACACATAGATCATTTATAAAGCCATTTTTATCCTCGAAAGTTTGATGGTATCTTTCAACTTTTATTTCTGATTTCTTTTTGTAGGACAAATTAGATAAATCAGTTAAATTATCCTTTGTTTCAATAAAATCATCACTTAAACTAATATTCAACAGTTTAGAAATTAATTTAATTGATTTTAAATTTAGATCGTATAGTTTTTTGGTTTTGTTTTTGAAAAAATTATTGATTTCTTGTTCATAAAATTCGTAATAAGGTGAAGATTGATAAGATATTTTAATAGATTTAAAATGATTTTTCAACCAGTCCTGGTCATTATCAATTTCAATATCAGAAAACTTTCTTTTTATGTTTTTTTTTGAATGTTTAATTGGAACACTCAACATTAAATTACCATTTGCAGAATGAATATAAGTTCTGTTTAAAAATGACTGCTTTTGATAATGATCATTAATATTCCAAACAAAATTTCTAGTTATTAAGTAAGAGCAAAAAGAAATATTTGGTAAGTAGGTTGGAACTAGTATAATTTTTTTATCCAAATTTCTTTCTGATTAAGAATTTATTTATCAACCATATCAATAACGAAACAATCAAGAAATGAATTAAATAAGATCTTGGTTCTCCTTCTCCATGAACAGTTGTAAATACTCTATCCCATCTAATTTTCCAATTTTTAAATCCATCATTAATTCCCTCTATACTCATCCAAATGAATACAGGTTTACCCACTATATGATCTTCTGGAACAAACCCCCAAACTCTACTGTCTTCAGAATTATATCTGTTATCTCCCATCATCCAGTAATAATCTAGTTTAAATTCATAGTCACTAGTTGGTACGTCATTTATAAGAATTGTATTATTGTCAACATCTAATAAGTTTTTTTCATATTCTCTGATTATTCTTTTGTACAAGGGCAAATTTGCTAATGACAATTCAACTTTATTTCCTTTTTTTGGAATAATTATGGGGCCAAAATTATCTTCGTTCCAATCGAAAGTAATATCATTTGGGAAATATGAAACATTATATGATTTTGAATTTTTATAGACTCGTTTTATACTATCAACAGAATTAGAATTCTTTAATTTATCATAATCACTAATTGTCAAACTTAAATTTTTCTCTTTTTGATTAACTTCTTTTACAGAAAGTCGATTATTTACAATGATCTCTCTCGGAATTCCATTTGAACCAGTAATTACTGTAAAATCTGAAGGATCATTATCAATTATTTGTAAAATATATGGTCTAATTTCATTAAATGAATTTTGATTTATATTGTTTATAATAAACCTTCTTTGAAAATTATTAATTTTCAATTTAATCAACTCTCTAGCAGAAATTCCAGCTTTTGAATAAGCTTTATATCTATAAAGTGGTTTTGCTCTGTAAGGCAGTTCGCTTAATCTGCCATTTATATAAACTAATCCATCTTTAATTTCTAATGTGTCTCCTGGGATTGCTACAGCTCTTTTAACATAATTTGATTTTTTGTCTAATGGTTTTTTAACACCTTTTTCTCGTACAAAAAATTGTCTAACGGTATCAGCTGGCCAATTAAAAGTTACTATTTCATTTCTTTTTATTCTTTGTATTTTAGGAAATCTTAGATAGGGTAGTTGAGGTTTATTAAGATATGATTTTAATCCAGTACCAATTATAGTGTCATGAACCATAGGAAATGATACTACTGTATTTGGAACTCTAGCTCCATAATGATACTTACTAACAAACAAAAAATCACCAACTAAAAGACTTTTCTCAAGTGATCCAGTCGGAATGATAAATGGTTGAATAAAATATGTATGAACTATGGTTGCAAGAGTAATTGCATATACAAGAGAGCTTATAAATTCTCCAAAAGCAGGTTTGGGCTTTAGTTTTTCTTCATTAATAAATTTTGAATTTTTGTCAAAATTTATTGAATATATGTACAATCCTAAAGTTACAATTACTAATAGAGCATCTGTTTTTTTTGATTTACCAAATGAGCGTAGTATTTCAGTCCATATTGCAGGGAAAATGAATAGATTAACAATGGGAATGAATAGTAAAATTAACCACCACCAAGGTTTGTTTATAAATTTTAGTAAAATCAATCCATTGTATATAGGAATGAAGCTATATAAAGGGTTATGACCGGCCTTTTTATATAAATTGAATGTTCCTAATCCATGAACTATTTGAACTGTAGAAAAGAAAATTAACCATTCGCTCCAAATCATAACTTAAAATTGTTAAGAATCATAAAATTAAAACTTTATTTCACTAAGGAAATCCTCCATAGTGAAAACACCTTTTTTTGAAATAATCCATTCTGCACACATAACAGCTCCTAAAGCAAATCCTTTACGGCTTTTAGCATCATGAGAAATAGAAATAGAATCAATTTCAGATTCATAAATAACATTATGCAATCCTTTAACATCATCCTTTCTTTCACATTGAATTTCAAGTTTATTTTTATCTTTTTTCAAAGACCACCCTGCAAGTGATAAATTATTTACAATTGGAATAGATAATTTAATTGCAGTTCCACTCGGTTTATCGATTTTTTTTGTGTGATGAATTTCCTTCATCTTGACAGAATAATCTGAAAAATCTGACATTAACTCAGATAAGTATTTGTTTAATTTAAAAAATAGATTAACTCCAATACTAAAGTTGGGTGAAAACAAAAATGTACCATTACTTTTCTCACACAATAATTTAATTTCTTCGTAATTATCAAGCCAACCAGTAGTGCCACAAACTACAGGGATTTCATTTATTAAACACTTTTTAATATTTTCAAATGCAGATGATGGCGTAGAAAAAATGATTGCTATATCTGTATCTTTAAAATCTTCATTATTATTTTCAATACCTATTACTTTTGAAATTTTATGTCCTCTAGTAACTAAAACTTTTTCAATTTCTTTACCCATGTTTCCGTAACCAATAATTGCAACTTTCATTATAAATTTAAATTTAATTTTAAACCAATTGAACTCGAGTTTGTGAGATTGTCATTTTCAAAATATGGTTTTAAAGATAAGTTTTCATTTACATTATAATCTAATAAATGCGCATCAATGTTGGCGTCAAGTATATTTAAAAAATAAAACCCAACCATAAAAACCATAGATAAATCTTTATATCTTCTATGAAAATCCTGTCCATCAAGTAAACGATCATCATTAATTATTAAGCCCTGAAACTCATCATCTGTGAATCCTGCTTTTCTTCTCTTGTAAGCATTTCTATATGAAAAATATTTTTTTCTGTTGAAATCATAAGAATATGCTGAAATACCAATTGCAGTGTATACAATTGGCACTTTCCATAATTTTTTATTGTATACCTGACCTAAACCAGGGAGGACAGCAGAGTAAAAAGCTGCTTTAGAGGGTCTTAAAATGCTTTCATTATCAAAAGAATCAGACTGAGTAAATCCCTTTAAAAAAAAAGCTAATAAAAAAAAAGTTAATAATCTTTTATCCATTAAGTTTCTTAAGAATAGAAATTAAATCATTTTTGTTATCGTAATTAAATGATATTTGAGCTTTTCCGCCTTTGGTGCTTATTTTTAAATTATAATCAAACTTTTTATTTATTTCATCTATAATTTTGATTACGTCAGAGTCAATATTTTTAAATTTTTTATCTTTTTTTATTCCATTAAGATTTTTAATCAAATCTTCTGTTTGCCTTACTGATAATCTATTTTTTAATATTTTTTCATAAACGGATAATTGAATTTCATGACTCCCAATTCCAATTAACGCTCTACCATGTCCCATACTAATAAATTCATCTCTAATTCCACTTTGAATTATAGGGTCCAATTTCAATAATCTCATGTAGTTGGTAATTGTAGATCTATCTTTACCAACTCTTTTGCTCATTTGATCATGAGAAATTTTTAATTCTTCAATTAATCTTTTGTATGAAATAGCTATTTCAATAGGATCTAAATCTTTTCTTTGAATATTTTCAACAAGAGCCATTTCAAGAGATGTTTGATCATCTGCTTCCCGTACGTACGCTGGAATTTCATTAAGATTCAAAAATTTGAAAGCTCTTAATCTTCTTTCTCCAGAAATTAATTCATAACTATCATTGTTTTTTTGAATAGTGATAGGTTGTATTAGTCCTAATTCCTTAATGGATGATGCTAGTTCTTCTATAGCTTTTTGATCAAAGTTAGTTCTTGGCTGATTAGGATTTAATTTTATATTGTCAATTAAAATTTTAGAAATAGAGTTTACTCGATTTTCAGAAAATCTATTATTGTCATTATCACTTAGTATTGCTGATAAACCTCTTCCTAAAACTCTTTTTTTGTATGCTTTTGCCAAACTAATTCAAATTAATTATTTCTTGAGCAAATTTAATATAACTTTTTGACCCTTTACTTGTTGCATTATATTCAATTATACTTTCTCCATAACTTGGGGCTTCTCCCAAACTTACATTTCTTGGTATAATTGATTGAAAAACCATACTTCCAAAATGTTTTTTAACATCTTCTTTTACTTGTTTTGATAATCTTAATCTGGAATCAAACATAGTTAGTAAAATTCCTTCAATCTCTAAATTTTTATTGTGTACTTGTTGTACACCTTTTATAGTGTTAAGCAATTTTCCGAGACCTTCTAAAGCAAAGTATTCGCATTGAATTGGAATTATTATAGAGTTAGATGCTGTAAGTGCATTTAAGGTAATTAGTCCAAGTGATGGTGGACAATCTATAATTATATAATCATAATCATCTTCTATACTTTTCAAAACATCCTTAAAAATATATTCTCTTTTAACAGCATCAACTAATTCAATTTCAATGGCTACTAGATCAATGTTTGCTGGAATTAAATCAAGATTAGGACTGCTAGTTTTAATTATTGCATCCTTTGGACTACATTTTTTTAATATGAGATCGTAAGTCGATAATTCAAAATCTTCAGAATTTACTCCAATACCAGATGAAGCATTACCTTGTGGGTCAGCATCAATCAATAATGTTTTTTTCTCCAATATACCTAATGCAGCAGATAAGCTAACAGATGTAGTTGTTTTTCCAACTCCACCTTTTTGATTTGAAATAGAAATTATTTTACCCATCAGTCTTTGAATTCAATAATATAAATATCCTCATTTTGTTTCTTCATAAATAATTTTTCTCTAGCGTATCTTTCTAGGCTGTCTGGATTATTTAATGACGATATAATTTTTTTATCAATATCGATTTGATTTTGGAGTTCTTTCTTTCTCTCTTCGAGTTCATTGATTTCTTTACTTAACTTGATATTAACCAAAATTGAATTAGAATCAAAGAAAAAAATCCATGCTAAAAATACAGTTGTTGATAGCAGATAGATGTTTTTAAAGTATTTGAGAAATTTTGAATTTGCTATTTTACTTTTCAAGCTCATTTAAGAAAGAATTTAATGCTTGTTCTATTATCTCAAAATTATCATTTGATTTTAAAATTACATCAGCATATTCTTTTGTTTTATCAACATATTTATGGTGCATCTTATCTATTGTGCTTTTAAATCTATTTTCAACTTCATCTCTATCTCTACCTCTTTCCATAACATCTCTCTTAAGTCTTCTATTGAATCTGGTTTTGTAATCTATGTCTAAATAAATCTTTAAATCAAAGCATTTTCTTAATTTTTCCTCATGAAATATAAAAAGACCCTCAGTAATTAGAAAGTTACAACTTACAACTAATTTTGTTCGATTTGTTCTGTTATGAAGCTTGAATGAATAAATTGGAATGTTTACTTCCTCACCTTTTTTCAAAGCGGATAAGTGTTGATAAAATAATTCAATATCAATACTTTCAGGACTGTCAAAATTTACATTACATCTTTCTTCATAACTTTTATCAGATAAGTCCTTATAGTAATTGTCTAGACTAATTTCATTAGCCGAAAAATTTAAATTGGTTAAGTATTCTGAGATTTTATTCGATAGAGTTGTTTTTCCAGATGCTGTTCCACCACAAACCCCTATCAATATCATTATTTAAGATTTTTTATGTACTCTTCGGTAATAATTTTATCATATTTATTTCCCCAACTATTTAAAATATAATTAATAACATCTGCGACTTCATCTTCATATAGACCCATATCTTCCATTTGAGTATTGTATTTAACACCATTCACAATGATTTCACCTTCAATACCACCTTGTTTTACAGCCAAAATACTTTCTTTTAAATTCTTAAATAAAAAGTCAGATTTAGCTATTGGAGGGTAGATACCCTCTACACCTTTACCATCAGGCATATGACATCTTAAACATAAATCTTGATATATTAATTTTCCTCTTTTGATGGACTCATCTTTTTCTTGAGAAAAAATAAAAGTTGAAAAGAGTAATAAAACAACTAGTCTCATTTTTTAGGAACTAATTTGAATATCCCCTTGTTTTCAACTCCAATGTAAATATATCCATCAGGGCTAATTTTTACATCTCTAACTCTACCAATTGAATCAGCAACTTTTTCCCTATAGGTAACTTCGTTTTTTTTATTTAAAACAAGTCTTTCCAAATACTGAAATTTCAAAGATCCAACCAACAAACTACCATTCCATTTCTTATATCTCTTTGAATCAAGAAATGCAAACCCACTTGGACCAATTGATGGTACCCAATAGTATAGAGGTTGTTCCATTCCAGGTAATTCTTTATCATCTGTTATAGTCGTTCCACTATAATTAATCCCGTAAGTTATTTTGGGCCATCCATAATTTTTTCCAGGTTCAATAATATTAATTTCATCTCCCCCACGTGGTCCATGTTCATGAGTCCATATTTTACCTGTTTTTGGATGTAAAAACATTCCTTGTGGATTTCTGTGACCATAAGAATAGGTAGCTTCCTTTATATTTTCTAATCCTATGAATGGATTATCATCAGGAATCGATCCATCATCAAGTATTCTGTAAACTTTACCACCATCAAGCTCTAGATTTTGGGGATTTTTGTCTCTATTTCCTCTGTCACCAATTGTAAAAAAAAGAAATCCATCTTTATCAAATTGTAATCTAGATCCATAGTGCTGACCTTTTGTTGAATTTTCTTCACCCTTGTATAAAACTTCAATGTCGGTTAATGTATTGTCAATAAGCTTTGCTCTAGCAACAGCAGTATTGCCACCACCTTGTTCTCTTGAACCAGAAGCATATGACATGTATATTAGGTTATTATTTTTAAAATCTGGATGTAACTCTAAGTCTAAGAGTCCTCCTTGACCTCTGAAATAAACTTCAGGCACATTTTCAACTTTGACTGCAGTATTATTTTTAACAATGTAGATTTCGCCTTTTTTTTCAGCATATATGATTGTGTTTTTGTCTAAAAATTCAATGCTCCATGGAATATCTACATCTTTGAAAACATTAACAATTTCATAATTTTTTTCACTAGGTGAAACAATAGAATTATCTTTTTGTGCACAAGAGGCATTCAAAAAAAGAAAACATAATAAAGTCAGTTTTATATTTTTCATGTGTTTAAGTTAATAAAAAAGTCGGGATGACAAGATTTGAACTTGCGACCCCACGCACCCCATGCGTGTACGCTACCAGACTGCGCCACATCCCGTATAACAAATATATATTAAAAAAGCAGCTAAAAAGCTGCTTAATTGTCGGGGTGGCAGGATTCGAACCTGCGACCTCCGCGTCCCAAACGCGGCGCGATAACCGGGCTACGCTACACCCCGAAAAACGGTCCCAAATATAAAACACTTTATAATAACAACAAACAAAAAGTATGATTGTTAATAATATGAGATTATTATTAGATAAAATGATAATTTAAAATCTTTTTTATTTTAATTTTGACCATATGTCAATAGAAAAAATAAAAACGTTAATAATAGGATCAGGTCCTGCTGGTTACACCGCTGCAATTTATGCTTCTAGAGCAGATTTAAAACCAGTTGTTTACACGGGAATGGAGCCAGGCGGTCAATTAACTACGACGACAGAAGTTGATAATTTTCCGGGGTATCCAAACGGAATTGATGGTCCACAGATGATGAATGAACTAAAACAACAAGCTGAGAGGTTTGGAACTGATGTTAGGATAGGCGAGGTTACTAAAGTTAACTTCACAAAAGAATCTGAAGGATACCATGAAATTACTATTAATAATGAAAAGATAATTCATGCTAAAACTGTTATCATTTCAACTGGCGCAAGTGCTAAATATTTAGGAATTGAAAGTGAACAAAGATTAATTGGTGGTGGAGTATCAGCATGCGCTGTTTGTGATGGATTTTTCTATAAAAACCAAGAAGTTGCAATTGTTGGTGGGGGAGATACGGCTGCTGAAGAAGCTACATATTTATCCAACATTTGCTCAAAAGTTACAATGTTAGTTAGAAAAGATCATATGAGAGCCTCAAAAGCAATGCAGCACAGGGTTAATTCTAGAGAAAATATTGAATTAAAGTACAACTCTGAAGTAAAAGAAGTATTAGGTGAAAATGTAGTCGAGGGATTAAAGATTATTAATAATAAAACAAATGAAATCGAAGAAATTAGCATAACAGGCTTTTTTGTTGCTATTGGACATAAACCCAATACTGATATTTTCAAGGGTCAATTAGAAATGGATGAAACAGGCTATATTCTAACTGAAGGAAAGTCAACAAAAACTAATTATCCAGGTGTTTTTGCCTCGGGAGATGTTCAAGATAAAGAATACAGACAAGCTGTCACTGCTGCAGGAACAGGTTGTATGGCAGCATTAGATGCGGAAAGATACTTGGCGACCATCGGACACTAAAAATGTTCAAGTATAATTTTTTTCTATTAACCAAATTACCATCTGCATGGTTTTCTGGTGTTCGTGTTAAATCCGTTACGGAAGATAAGTGTGTTGTTGATGTAAAACTTAAATGGTTTAATCAAAATCCTTTTAAATCCATGTTTTGGGCCGTTCAGGGCATGGCAGCTGAGCTGTCAACTGGAATACCTATTATTCATGAAGTAAACAATAGAAAGATTAGGGTATCAATGTTAGTTACGTCTAATTCATCCAAATTTTACAAAAAAGCAGTTGGAAGAATAAAATTTCAATGTACTCAGTTTAATGATGTAAGGAGAGTTTTTAATTCTCTTTCGCAAGATAACCAAACAGAAAAAATTATTCTAAACTCAATTGGAATTGATGAACAAGGCGATGTTGTTTCAGAATTTTCTTTTGAATGGAGTTTAAAGTTAAAATTTTAACTTTTTTTAAACATTTAGAATTTTTCAAATTTCATAAATTTAGAGTATGCCAAGAAAGGTTTTTAGTTACACGAAAAAGATCTTAAAAAAAGTAAGTTTCAGTTTTAGTCTTTTCAAGAGAGAGCTTGAAAAAGCTGCTCAAGTTCTGCAACCTCATGAATATAAAGAGCTTGAGTTGTGGGTAGAGAGATATATAACAAGACACCCTCATTTAATTGGAGTCATTTAATTAAGTATTTCAACCTCAATTTTTACGTTTTCGTGCGGCCATTCCCTTCTATCTGTTTCTAAATTTGAAATAATATCAACTACTTCCATGCCTTTGATAACTTTTCCAAAAGGTGTAAAGTTTTTATCAAGATGATATGCTCCATTTTTACTTTGAACGATAAAAAATTCATAAGGAGAGGCGAGCTTGTATGGATTCTCTACATCACTACTAGGAATAGAAACAATCCCCCTATGATGTTTAAATCCTTTTTTAGTATCAGGTGGAAGAAGATATCTGCCAATATTTCTTCTTCTTTTTGAAATTTCATAAGAATCTGAATTTCCACCTTGAATGATAAAATCTTTTACTACTCTGTGAAAAGAGGTCCCATTGAAATATTTCTTTTTTGTGAGGTATATAAAATTTGACCTGTGATAAGGTGTTTCTTTAAATAATTCAATATCTATATTACCATACTTTGTTTTAATCCTTACCTTATTTTCTTTATTCTTCTTTTCATAATCAAAGAAAAAAGGAATTGCATTTTTATCATTTAATAAAAATGGTTTTTCTTTTTTTTTCGTTTCAGTAATTATCTTTTCTTTTTTTTCTTGAACTTTAGGTAATTGAGTTTGCTTTTGTTTTACATCACATGAAATGAAAAAAATGAAGATTAATAAAAGTCTATTATGAAATTTGAACATTTCAAGAAATTAATTCCTAAAATAAAAAATAAATCTCTTCCCGGCTTGTCAGCACAATTGAAATTAGCTCCAATTGGTAGATCATTGCAATTTAATTTCCAAAACCCATATAAAATTGCTGCAGTAGCATTAATCATTTATTCTGATGAAGAAAAAGAAACAAGATTAATCTTAATCGAAAGAAATCAATATGAAGGGGTTCATAGTGGACAGGTGTCATTTCCAGGGGGAAAACAGGAAATTAATGATTTAAGTTTAGTCCAAACTGCTCTAAGGGAGTCTAATGAAGAAATTGGAATTAATCTTGATTCATTAACATTATTAAAAAAACTTTCAAAAATTTATATTCCTCCATCAAATTTTTTAGTTACTCCATTTCTTTTTTTTTCAGAAAAAAATTTAAATTTTGCACACAACAATGAGGTTGAAAAAATTTTGACTCCGTCCTTAATTAATGTTTTAAATTTTCAGATTAAAAATTACGAAAATCAAATTGTTGTAAACCCCTATTTTCTTTATAAGAATTTTAAGATATGGGGAGCAACCGCGATGATTCTCAATGAATTAGTAGAAATTATCAAAGAATAAAAATCTTAATATATTTGCGTTCAATTATTTCAAGTGATAATTTTTAAAAAAAATCCTTTTGGTCATAATCTTTACATAAAAAAATGGATTATAAGAATTTTTGGATTTTTATCCCACCGTCGTTTTAAAGGATTTAACAAGCTTAATATTGAAGGATCCAACATATTGAAGGAACTTCCAGATACAAATGTCTTATTTGTTTCTAATCATCAAACTTATTTTGCAGATGTTGTAGCTATGTTTCATGTTTTTAATGCTAGTCTAAGTGGCAGAGATGATTCTATAAAAAATATTGGATATATATGGCATCCAAAATTAAATATTTATTATGTTGCAGCCAGTGAGACTATGAAAGCCAGCCCACTAACTAAATTAATGGCTTATGCAGGTTCTGTTTCAATACAAAGAACTTGGAGAGAAAAAGGTAAAGAAGTAAATAGGCAAGTTAAATTTAGCGATGTTTCCAATATTGGAAAAGCATTAGATGATGGTTGGGTTATTACTTTTCCTCAAGGAACAACTACCCCGTTCAAACCAATAAGAAGAGGTACAGCCCACTTAATTAAAACTTTTAAACCAATTGTAGTTCCAATTGTTATTGATGGATTCAGAAGATCTTTTGATAAAAAAGGAATTAGAATTAAGAAAAAAGATATTCTGCAATCAATGGAAATTAAAAAACCGCTAGATATAGATTATGATAAAAATTCCGTTGAAGATATTATTGAAAAAATAGAGTATGCAATTGAGCAACATTCATCCTTTTTGAAGGTAATCCCAAAAGATGAACTTTTAGCATATGAGGAAACCAATAAAAAAAGAAAATTCTAATTTTCTATAATACCTCCGCAAACAATTCTTTTACCTGCAGCACCTGATGGTTGACTTGTGTAGTCATCAGTTCCTTCGTGTATAATTACAGCTTTTCCTAAAATATTTTTAGTTTCATCATCGCAACCTAAACACCATTGATTAGTCTCAAAAATTACAGTCGCATGCCCAATGTTATCTGCATCAAAATTTCCTATATCACCTTTATGATATCCTCCTTCATCACCCCATTTACCATGTTTTTCAAATGTCGGATTCCAATGACCACCTGTAGATTTTCCATCATCAGATGAACAATCAGCGAATTCGTGAAGATGTATCGCATGACTTTTATTATTTAAATTAAACAAGTGAGCCTCCATTTTAACTTTATCATCAATTTGGGTGAAAGTAACCATTCCAGAAGCACTTGAGTCACTTTTGGCATTTAATTTGATTTTTATAGACTTAGTGTTCTCTGATTGACAAGAAATAATCATTATGCAGATGAACATATATTTAGTTATGTTAGACATAAAATCTTAATTTTAGTATTTATGAATTTCAAATTTAGAAAATTAGCAGTCATTTTCACACTAATGTTGATAATTCAATCATGTGGATTGTTAAAAGAGGATAATAATCAAATAAATTATAAATCCCTAGATTTTGAAGACTATAATCCACCGAAAGAGCCAACATATGTTGACCTAGAAGATTGGCTAGTTCATCCAGAAAAGCAATCAGAAAATGAGTTTTTATCTGTAAACACTAATTTAAAAAGAGCTGATGTTTTCTTTATTGTCCCAACATTATATCAAGACAGAAAAGAAACTTCATGGAATTCAAATGTTTATAATGAGGAGTTTTCTAATATTCTTATGCAATCTTCTATTAAATATCAGTCAACCGCTTGGTTAAGTTCTGCTAATCTTTATTCCCCTAACTATAGACAGGCTCATTTTAGAGTTTTTGAAGAAAAATATTGGAAAAATGGGGGAGAAGATGCATTTGAAATCGCATATAGTGATATTAAAAGATCATTCGAAGTTTTTCTCAAGGTATTTAATAAAGGAAAGCCAATTATTATTGCGGGTCATAGTCAGGGTGCTAGTCATGCCAAGAGATTATTAAAAGATTTTTTTGATGGAAAAGAATTGAGTGATAAATTAATTGCAGCGTATCTAGTAGGAACAAAAATTACAGAAGATGATTTTTTTGATTTAGAATTGATGAACAAACCCGATCAAACCGGTGGTTATGTAACTTGGAATACTTTTAAGGTTCTCAAGGATGAAAAAAAATATGATCTTACAATTGACAGGCTATGGCTGAGAGATGCCCAAGTCACTAATCCCATTACATGGACAGATTATTTAAGTAAAGATTATAATGATCATAAAGGATTTCTGTGGTTAAATCAAAAAGTTTTTCCAAATGCTGTAGTGATTGAGTCTATAGATGAAGCTGTTAATATTAAAACACCTAAGATGGGATTTCCAAAATCATTATTAGTATCCTTTTTAAAGGATTATCACAAGGGTGACATAAATATTTTTTGGGAGGATATTAGACAGAATTCTATTTTAAGAACTAGAAAATATTTTCAAAATCAAAATTAAAAGTCAGTGAAGGACCAACCTTCTCTCATTTCCTCTTTCAAAAGGCTATTAAGTAAATTATTATTCGTTATTCTCATGTTTTTTGAGTCATATTTAATTTTTGCACCATACCTCTGAGCAAGTACCCCTAATAAAGCCATTTCAGTCAAATCTGCACCGTAACTAAAGTTTGAAAGGGGTAGAAAATCATTTTTAATTCCATCAATCCATTCTTCTACAGGCGTTTCATCTCCAGATTTTAGTCTAGCTATTTTTTGATCTGGCATATTGTTTTTGAAATAATTCCATTCGTTTTCATCAACTAGCAGTTTTGGATTATTTGGTCTGCCACCTGTCATTAAAGATTTTTTAGAACCAGTCATAATCATTCCATGATTTGAAATTTCATCTAATCCCCAATTAGGATTTATTTTTGGTTTAATGCCTTCATACCATTTTAATGTTACTGGCTTTTTACCCTTTCTTCTAGGAAATTTATAGGTAACGACCGATTGTTCAGCTACAAATTTTTCTTTTGTCATAGGGTTTGGTACATATGCTTCAATTTCGGTTGGCATTCCAAGGTCTAAAGCCCAAAATGGACCATCTAATGTATGACAAGACCAATCTCCAAGTTGACCATTTCCAAAATCATAAAAACCTCTCCATGATCTTGGTGCATATGCCGAATTAAATGGTCTATATTTTCTTGGTCCTAGCCACAAATTCCAATCAAGGTGGTCAGGAACTTTTTCTTCAGGAGCAGGAAATGAAGAAGGTTTTACCCAGTAGTAACCATATTTTATTTGACCCATCCATGCATGAACTTCTTCAACTTGACCTAATACATCTGCGTCATACCACTCTTTAATTTGTCTTATTCCATTTGTAGTATGACCTTGATTACCCATTTGAGAAACAATATTATAGTAACGGGAAGCTTTCTTCAACACTCTGCATTCCCAGACGTTATGTGCTAATGGCTTTTCCATGTAAACATGCTTTCCTAGTTGCATTGCAGTCATCGCAGGTGCAAAATGAGTGTGATCGGGTGTACTTATAATTACAGCATCAATTTGATTGGCCAACTTATCAAACATTCTCCTGTAATCCTTGAATTTTTTTGCATTTGGAAATTTCTCTAGAATCCTTTTATATCCATTAGCAGCCATTTTATCATCTACATCACACATTGCTATAATATTATCCGATTCAAAAACTCTACTATAATTAGCTAAACCTCTTCCTCCAACGCCTATAACAGCAATATTTAATCTGTTTAAAGGGTTTTTAAAAGATAAAAGGGTCGGAGCTAAGAAAGTTATAGCTGAAGCAGTAATACTTTTTTTAAGAAAGGATCTTCTGGTGTTGCTCATTTTCTAAAAGGCTCTGTACTTAGAATCTAAAAATTGATTTGCTTCTTCTTCTTCAAATCTGGCATTTTTGCTATCCCAATGTAATTTTTTTCCAGGAAAATTTCCTGCAATTACACCAAGTAAAATTGTTTCCGTTAATCTAGCTGAATAAGAAAAAGGCGCAGAACATTCATCGTTTCCTAGACAAGTATCTATGAATTGGTGATAATGTAAATACGATTCCCCACCATAATCTCTTACGGGAATTTCACTTAATTCACCCTTTTTGACAAACTTAGAAACATCAAATTCTTCGTATTTACCATTGTTAATGAATTTTGGTAATTCCATAAAATGGGGTAAAAGAAGCTTTTTTCCATTTTCTCCGATAAACATAGCCCCCTGTAGTGGAAGCTTATCTTTGTTAGGTAGTTTTAAATCCTTGTGATTCGATGGTGAACCTTTTCCATCCTCCCAGATCCAAGTAAGTTTTTCTGTAGTGTATTGAGTACCAGGAAATTCATATTCAACATAATTATTTTCAGGAAATCCAAATCCATTGGGTTTTCTACACTTATTTTTAATCGTTAGTGGAACATCAAGGTTCAATGCATTGTAAGGAGTATCAAAAATATGAACACCCATATCACCAAGTGTTCCACATCCAAAGTCAACAAGTTTTCTCCACATTCCTGGATGATATATTTTATCCTTGTAGGGTCTTTCCTTAGCGGTACCTAACCATAAATTCCAATCTAAGTTTTCTGGAACAGTATCTTGTCCAGTTGGTTCTGGACCATCGTATCCCCAATTTTTTGGACACCAAGCTCTTACTCTACTTACTTTACCGATTAATCCATCCTGGATTAAAAGTGTAGCCAATTTATAGTCATAAAATGAATGAACTTGAATCCCCATTTGAGTTATAAGATTTTTCTCTTCTGCTAACCTTTTCATTTCCCTTGCCTCTGAAACATGATGAGTTAGAGGTTTTTGACAATAAACATGTTTATTGTTATTCATTGCTAAGATTGAAGCTGGAGCATGTGTATGATCTGGTGTAGAAATAATTACAGCATCAATATTTTCTGAAAATTCATTAAACATTTTTCTGTAGTCCTTGAAAGTTTTGGCATCAGGAAATTCTTCAGAGGCAACTTGTAATGCTTTTGAGTCTACATCACATAATGCGACAACCTTTACTTTTTTGTGAGATGCAATATCATTAAGATCCGCTTTTCCCATTCCTCCAACCCCTACATGGGCTGTTCTAATCACTTCTTTTGATTTATTAAAAAAGTCAATGTTAGGTAACAAAGGTAAAGCTCCAATTAATGAAGCATTTTTTATAAAATTTCTTCTACTTGCCATATTATAATTTTTTAATTTTTATGTTTTTGAACCATATTGGGGTGTCATGATCTTGTAAAGCTATATAACCTTTTTTATATTTTCCATAATCTGGAAATTTATCCCATTTTCCAGAATTTCTTCTTTCATACCAGTCTTCAGAATAAGGCACAAATTCTAATAGTAACTCTCCATTGAGAAAGTATTGAGCTTTCTCAGGTGTATATATGATTCTAGAATTATTCCACTCTCCAGCTGGATTTAATTTCTTTTTTGAAAGATCTGGTTCATACATAGCATAGTCAGCACCAGCTTTTTGCCATGATTCCAGTGTTGCATTATTTACTTCTTCCCAACCATTATCGTCAAGTAATTGATATTCTGGAGATACTGCATAGGGTGCTTCATATCCTTCTTGTACATTGTAAAACACACCACTATTACCACCTTTAGGAAGCTTCCACTCTAGATACAATTCAAAGGATTCAAATTGTTCTTTGTGATATATGATATCTCCACCACCTTTCCAATCTTCTTCTAATTTAAGTTCGGTGTTGAATGTTAAATTTCCGTCAATTACGGTCCATTTTTCAGGAATTGTTTCACCATTATATGCTCTCCATCCATCAGTTGATTTACCATCAAATAAATAAATCCAGTCTTGGTTATTATTTGTGTTACATCCAATAAATAAAAAAAATAATAGATAGTGTAATTTTAATTTCATGTTTTAAAATTTATTTATAAGTTAAATTTAATTTTTCAAATAATTTAAGTTCACCAATAAATTGCCAATCCATATTAATTGATTGATTTGCTGTATGTCTATGATGATCTTGATCTAATATGTAGTTCTCTGATTTATTAATTATTCTAGTTTTAGAATAAACCTTTTCAAATTCATTTCTTAGTACTTTAAATTCCTTTTCATTGTTTAATAATGCTTCAATTGAAGATGAACCTTTAGCGTAATCACTAATTTCGATCATCAATTTATAACTAAAATGAGCCAATTTAGCTACTTGCTCGTAAATTTCTATTGCATACATATTTCCTAAAGGCAAGGATTTAAGTTCTTCTATGTCATTTAAAATTTTTTCTAGACTTTTTAAATGATCATTAGCAATTTCGATTTTTTCATTATGATTTAATAGCCATTCTTCATCATTAATACCTGGAAGATCAATCAGATGCGAAGACAAATAATCATCAGATTTGGTTATTGAATTTCTATGCTTTCCCTTTTTAATAAATAAATTTGCCCAATCCCTAACTGGCATATCTAACGAATCAATAAAATTTAAGCGATCATCATCATTGTTAAAAAAGTGATAATTAAATTTATTTTTGAATTCACTAATTTCAGTATTTTGACCCGTCCAGGTATACTCTGCAAATGCATGAATTCCTCTTTTGTATAGCTCAAAGTGAGGAGAGTCATCATCCCAAAGAGTTAATAATAATCCGTCTAGTTTTTTTTCAGTTGATATCAAAGCAAAGGATTTTATAGAATTTATATTACTCTCATCTTGAGGCATTAAAATCCATCTTGTCTGCCCAGCTGTTGCGCCCATCACTTTAATATTATTTTCCTTATACCAATCAATAGATTTTATATTTCCTTTTCCCCATGGCCTGAAGTAACTCCATCTCATATAGATACAGTTTTCAGGAAATTCATCTATATACTCATTGAGTTTTGTTGCTTTTAATTCCCAAAGTTCATTAGATTCTGATTCAGAAATATTAGGATCAAGTGTGGCATTCCATACTTCACCATATTTTAGATACATATCATCCCAAAATATTGGAGTTCTTTTATTTTTTTCGGCAAACTCTGATACTTTCTTAAGCCAGTATAAATTAAGTTCAAATCCTTTTTTTCCATTTCTGTCTATTACTCTCACTTCATCACCCCCAACGTGAAGAAATTGTCCATACGGTGTAGCTTCCAAAGCATCTTTGTAAAGATCAAACTGAACATCGTATGTTTCTTGCTCTAATGGATTGAAAGCCCAGTCACTCTCAGGAACATCTCTTAAATGTTTGTATTCGTCATGTTTTAATATAAACGATGCATGACCAAGCCCCTGAATCAAAGGACTTATTTTAATTTTTCTCTTAATTGCATACTCACTTAATTCTTTCCAAAAATCTATTGAATATGCTTCAGGAGCTGCAATACTTGATCTACTGTATCCTAATTTGTCCTCAAACTCAATTATAATTCCATTTATCTTAATTGATGCTAATTGATCAATTAAGTCAAAATAATATTCTTTCTTTTCAAGATGATGTTTTACATCAATGTGAACTGACCTGTAATTTAAGACTGGGAAGTCTTTTATCTGTTTTATTGGAATATTCTTGTTCTGAGATTTTGAATTTTTTAAAATTTGATTTAATGAAATAAATGAGTAAAATAAACCATCAGAATCTTTTGCTTTAATTTCTATTTCATTTTCAAATATTTCGATTAAATAGCCTTGATTAGGTATTTCTAATGTGGGGTCAACCTCGTAAAACAAATTGGCATTATCTTCACTGCCTAATTTAATTTTTTTTGTTAGATCAAATAGTACTGGAATCGAGTCTCCATTTGGTGAAAAAGCAGTTAAATCTGATTTATAATCAAAATTTGAAATTTTTTCTGAAACAGAACTTTCTTTAAGAGCAGGCAGAAAAGTATTATAGGTCTCGTTATAATTATTACATGAAATAATTAATAACGCAATTATGATTATTTTTTTCATTAGTTGTATACGTCTTTAAATTATAAAAAAAATAAAAAAACACCTATTAAAAGTGGGTAATGTTTATTTAAGAATTTAAAAAATTATCTGTTAGAATTAAAAGAAGAAGATATTTTTATGGTTTAGTTATAAGTTTTTTTCGTGTCAAAACAAATATTTGAATTAATTCTTTTTCATATTTAATCTCCCTAGAGAATTCAAAACCTAATTTTTCTAATAATTTTAAAGAAGGTTTATTATCATTTTTACTAATAGCAGCTACTTTTAAAATATCTTTTTTTACAAATAAATTTTCTAGATAAGCATTAGATGCTTCCAAAGCATAACCATTGCCATAATATTCTGGCAAAAGTGCAAATCCAAAGTCATGTATTTCAAGATAATCTCTTTTAACGTAAGATAAAATACCTATCGGAGTTGATGAATCAAATTGTTCAATGACATTATACTCAATGTATTTATTCTTTAGAATTTTGTTGATGTATGATTTTGCCTCATCAGCTGATTTTATATGACGATTACCAATGTTTTTTATAAAATCTTCAGAATTGAGTAATTCAAAAATAAATCTATTGTCACTAGATGATAATGATCGAATATTTAACCTTGGTGTTTTAATTTTTTTAAGTGATAAAATCTTATGAAAAATAAAAAATTAAAGTTTATTCTAAATTTATAATATGAAATGTCTTAAGTGCAAACATTCTTGGAAGCGAACAAATTGGAAAGAGTATATATCTTTCTTATCTAAATGTCCTAAATGTGGGACAAGATGGATTTTAAGATATTAGGAGGTTTAGATATTAGTTTTATATTTAAATAAAACTAACCAAATGAATAACAAACGTCGAAGTTTCTTAAAAAGTGGTGCCGGTGTATTGGGATCTGCATTAATTCTTCCATACAATGAAGTATTTTCAATTTTTAATAATTCTCCAAATGAAACACTCCAAATCGGTGTTATTGGCACTGGTTCAAGAGGGCAAGGTTTAATGAGAATTGTCAATGATATTGATAATATTAACGTTGTTGCCATATGTGACACATTAAGTTTTAGATTAAATGCTGCTTCAGAAATAGCACCAAAAGCAAAAAAATATAACGATCACAGGAATCTCTTATTAAATAAAGATCTTGATGCTGTAATTATAAGTACTCCACTTAATACTCATGCTTCAATAGCTGCAGACGCAATAGCTGCGAATGTTCATGTTTATTGTGAAAAAACCATGGTTAAGGGAGATGAAGAAACTTTAAAACTACATGAAACTCTAAAAAGAAATGCAAAGATAATTTTTCAAACAGGTCATCAATATCACAGCTCTCGCTTATACTCTCATATAGTTGATTTAATTAATTCCGGAGAGATAGGGTTAGTAAGTGCTGTTCGTGCTCAATATAACAGAAACGCAGATTGGAGAAGATCTGTTCCTGAACCTAAATATGAGAGACAAATAAATTGGAGAATGTATAGAGAATACTCATATGGTTTAACTGCAGAATTGAGTTCTCATCAAATTGACTTTTGTAATTGGTTTATAGGTTCAAATCCACTTAAGGTTGTAGGTTTTGGGGATGTTAGTTATTGGAAAGATGGACGTGAAACGTATGATAACACTCATTTAATCTATTCATATCGTAATGGTATTAAAGCGTCCTTCACTTGTCTTACTTCAAATGCAAAAGATAATTATAAAATAAACGTTTTAGGTGACAAGGGAAGTATTATTATTGATCACTATAGTGCTTGGCAATATCCTGAGGGTAAATACGAAAAGAAAATGGGGGATGTAGATGGCGTAAGCGGTGCTACTGCTAGTTGGGTTGAGGGAAAAGGTATTCCAATTGATTACCAACATAAGGAACCAAGCAGACAGGCGTTAGAGGATTTTAGATCTAGCATTATTGATAATAAAGAACCGTTATCAAATTTTAAAACTGGAGCAGAAGTTTCTTTTGCAGTTGATATGGGAATTCGCGCAATGGACACTAACAAAGTGATTGAGTGGGAAAATAAATACAATATTTGAATAAGTAGGTTTATTTGTCTTAAAAGAGGTGCTATTAACTCTGAAATATAAAACCCCAACATAATGTTGGGGTTTAAGTGATCGCGAAAGGATTCGAACCTTTGACCGTCTGCTTAGAAGGCAGATGCTCTATCCAGCTGAGCTACGCGACCAGATTTAGAACGCAAATTTAATTAATTATAACATTTAAGCAATTATTTTTTGATTTGTATATTTAATTGATGACTAAACATATACTTTCAATATATATACTCTTAAGTTTTTTCTTTATTTCTTGCGATAATAATAAAATTTTAATTTCTGACGGAGTTAAGTCCAATTATCAGATAATTGGGGGTAATCAAGAACTTATAGATTCATTAAATGTTTATTTTAAGAAAGTAAATGGAATCTCATTATCACAGAATGAAGACAATTCTCCTCTTCATAAAATAATTTTAAAGGAAATTAAGAGTGATTATAAAATTGTTTCTATTGGAATAAAAAATAAAAATATTGAAATATCTGGTAGTAATACTGAGATGCTAAAATATGCTACATATGAATTTATTGAAAAAGTCTTAGGAGTCAGTTGGCTTTCACCAAATGTCACTCATATACCTAAGAAAGAAAAAATATTTATTGAAAAAAACTTTAACTATGAGCATAATCCACCTGTTGATATTAGAACCGTTCATTCCAGGTTATTTTATGAAAACGAAGTGTTTGCTGACAAGTTAAAAGTTACAACAAGTGCATTTCCATTTTATATCCCAGAAGCAAGGGTTCATACTTTTCACAGATTTATGCCTGAAGAAGAGTTTTATGGATCTAACCCGGAATACTATGCATATAATAATGGAAAAAGACTACCGACTCAGTTATGCTTAACTAATGATAAAGTTTTTGACATTGTTAACGAAAGAGTTGGGAATCTTTTTGCAAAATATCCCAATTATAATGTGATTTCAGTAAGCCAAGATGATAATACTAATTATTGTAGATGTGATAATTGTGAGGCTATTCACAAAGAATTTGGGGGTCCTGCCGCATCAATGATTAATTTTGTTAATAGGATAGCTAGAAATTTTAAAGATAAGACTATATCAACACTTGCATATCAATATACAAGAAAACCAACCAAAGTTATCCCTGATGAGAACGTACTAATAACTCTATGTTCTATAGAATGTGACAGAAGACTTCCTATAGAAGATGGATGTAAAGAGTTTAATAGTGATTTAATAGGATGGTCAAAACTTACTGAAAATATAAGAATATGGGATTATACTACTCAGTTTACTAATTTTTTAGCTCCATTTCCAAACTGGAACACACTAAAAGAAAATATAAATCTCTTTGTGGATAACAATGCAAAATGGATTTTTGAACAACATAGTAATCACCCTAGTGAATTATTTGAACTTAGGAGTTATTTAAAAGCGAAACTATTGTGGAATCCAAAATTAGACTTAAACAATTTAATTAAGAAGTTTAGTGACTTGTACTATAAAGAAGCTTCAAATTACATTCAAGAATATGTTGATGATATTTCTAATGAAATTTCTAATGAAAAAGATTTCTTTTTGTTTTTGTATGGTGATCCCTCACAAGCCTTTGATTCATTTTTAAGACCTGAAAAAATTACTTTTTATAATGAACTTTTCGATAAAGCATTGGAATCTGTGAAATATGACAAGGAGTTAACAAACAGAGTCTTAAAAGCCAGAATGTCAATTGATTATGCTTCATTAGAATTGCATAGAAAAAACAATTCTTCTGAATACAAGTTAATAGAAACAAATAACAATGTTAAAAGTCCAGACAATAAATTGATAAATAGATTAGAAAGATTTGAAAGGACAGCTAAAGAAAATAATGTAACATTAATGAATGAAATGGGATATACTGTTAGTGAATATGTTTATTATTTTGATAAAGCACTTGATTTAGCAGTTAAAAATAATATTGCAAAGTATAAACCAGTTAGTCTTCTAACAAAACCCACAAAGTATGCAAATGAGGATCCTAAAGTTTTGACAGATGGGGCTTTAGGTGGAAGTAGTTTTTACTCAAATTGGCTAGGATTTGTTGATGATGATATGGATGCAATTGTTGATCTTGAAAAGGAAAGGTTTATCAATTCAATAACTACAAGTTTTCTTCAAGTAACTAACCATGTTGTTTTTTTTCCGCCTAGTGTTGAGTTTTTGATTTCTAACGATAAGAAAAATTGGAAATCTATTGGAAAAATAAACAATCAATCAAAACTCAATAAAAAAAGTAAAGTCAATGATATTCAGGTATTTGAAACTAATATTAACACTAGTGCTAGGTATATTAGAGTCCTGGCTCAAAATTATGGAGATGCACCTTATTGGCATCATGCTGCAGGACAACCATCATGGATTTTTTCAGATGAGATAATAATTGAATAAATGAAAACTTCGTACAGTATTGGATATGATTTAGGTAGCTCTTTTCTAAAAGTTGCTCTAACAGAAACTAAAACTGGAAAAAAAATTAAATTGATTAAGGAACCATCAGATGAAATGGATATTATTTCACCTCAATCTGGTTGGGCTGAACAAGATCCAAATTTATGGTGGAAATATGTTTGTCTTGCAACCAAAAGAATAATAAAAGAGACAAAAATTAATAGTAAACAAATAGTTTCTGTTGGGATTTCTTATCAAATGCATGGTTTAGTTTTGATTGATAAAAAAGGAAATACAATCAATAACTCTATCATATGGTGTGATAGTAGAGCAACTAAAATTGGAGATAATATCTTTTCTGAACTAGGTCATGAAAAATCTATGTCTCATTTATTAAATAGTCCTGGTAATTTTACCCTCTCAAAATTAATTTGGATTAAAAATAATAAACCAGATATTTATGAAAAAATAGACAAAATATTACTTCCTGGTGACTACATATCTTATAAGTTATCTGGCGAAATAAATACAACGATTACTGGTTTGTCCGAGGGAATTTTTTGGGATTTTAAAAAGAATGATGTAGCATATTGGCTTTTAGAAGATCTTGATATAAGTAAAACCCTAATCCCTTCATTAGTTAAAAACTTTAGTTGCCAATCCCATGTCTCTAAAGAAGCATCTATAGAAACTGGACTACCAATTGGTATTCATATAAATTATAAGGCAGGAGATCAACCAAACAATGCTTTTACTTTAGGTGTGACTAAACAAGGACAGATCGCTACAACCGCAGGAACTTCAGGTGTAATTTATGCACTCACCAATAATTTAAATTCAAATGAACCAGTTAGGTTAAATAATTTTGCTCATGTAAACTACAGTAATTCAAAAATAATTGGAAAGTTATTGTGTCTGAATGGTTGTGGAATTCAATATAATTTTTTAAAAAAATCATTCAATTTTGAATCATATGAGATTATGAATAATCTAGCAGAAAATGTAAAATCTGGTTCTGAAGGTTTAAAGTTGTTTCCATACGGAAATGGAGCAGAAAGAATGTTTTATAATAAAAATCTTACTTCAAAATATTTTGACTTAGATCTTAATAAACACACATCATCTCATTTTGCAAGAGCAACCATAGAAGGTATTGTTTATTCTTTAATTTATGGTTTTGAAATTTTAGTAAATGACAACGTAAAGCCTAATGTAATAAAAGCTGGAAACGATAATTTATTCCAATCCAAAACTTTTAGAGAAATCTTTGCAAGTTTAACTGGTGTTCCCTTGATAATTTGTGATACATCAGGAGCTTATGGTGCTTCTCGAGCTGCTGGTTATAATACACATGAATCCTCACCTGAAAGAATTGAATTTTCTGAAGATGAAATTTTAAAAGTTTATTCAAAAAAATCTAACGAATATTTTGATTCATATATGGCCTGGAAAGAAAAATTAACTTTATTTTTAGAAAACAATGACTAACAATTCCAAAAAAGAATATTTCAAAGGGATTAAAAATATAAAATATGAGGGAAGAGATTCTACAAATCCTTTCTCTTATAAGTTTTATAACCCTGAACAGATTGTTGCAGGTAAAAAAATGAAGGATCATTTTAAGTTTTCTGTAGCTTACTGGCATTCTTTCTGTGGAACTGGTGCTGATCCTTTTGGAGCACCAACTCAAAATTTTCCTTGGGACAAATCCCAAGATCCTTTACAAGCTGCTAAGGATAAAGCAGATGCTGCATTTGAATTTATTTCAAAAATGGGTTTCGATTACTATTGTTTTCATGATTATGATTTAATTCAGGAGGGGAAATCTATAAAAGAATCTGAAAATAGGTTAGAGTTGATTTCCGACTATCTTTTATTAAAACAAAAAGAACACGGAATTAAACCTTTGTGGGGTACCGCTAATTGTTTTTCAAATCCTGTTTACATGAATGGTGCAGCAACAAATCCTGAATTTGATATTGTTGCAAGAGCTGGTGCTCAAGTTAAACTCGCTTTAGATACTACAATTAAGTTGGGTGGATTAAATTATGTTTTTTGGGGAGGAAGAGAGGGATATTTATCACTTCTTAACACTGATATGAAAAGAGAACTTGACCACATGGCTGAGTTTTTAAGAATATCCAGAGATTATGCAAGAAATAATGGTTTTAAAGGAACTTTTTTTATCGAGCCAAAACCTATGGAACCCTCAAAACATCAGTATGATTTTGATACTGCAACAGCCATTGGATTTTTAAAAAATTATGGATTAGAAAAAGATTTTAAAATTAATATAGAAGTTAATCATGCAACACTTGCTCAGCATACGTTTCAGCATGAATTAACTGTAGCAGCTAACGATGACATGCTTGGAAGTATTGATGCAAACAGAGGTGATTATCAAAATGGATGGGATACCGATCAATTTCCGAATAATTTACAAGAAACTACTTTAGCTATGATGGTAATTCTTAAATCATCCGGCTTCAAGGGAGGTGGAGTAAATTTTGATGCTAAACTTAGAAGAAATTCAACAGATTTGGAAGATTTATTTCACGCACACATTGGAGGGGCTGATACCTTTGCTAGATCTTTAATAATAGCAGATAAATTGTTATCAAATTCTCAGATTCCAGAGATGTTGTCAAAAAGATATAGCACTTTTGATAAAGGGAACGGTAAGTTATTTGAAAAGGGTGAATTAAATCTTATTGATTTATTTAAAATCGCATATGAAACTGAAAAATATTCACTGAAAAGTGGAAAGCAAGAACTAATTGAAAATATAATTTTTAATCATATTAATTAATGAATTCAAGTTCAATATTTCAAACACTAGATTGGATTGTATTGGGAATTTATTTTTTAATATTAATAGTTGTCGCAGTTTGGATAGCACTTCAAAGAAATAAGAATACAGAGGATTATTTTTTAGCAGGTAGAAATGTTGGATGGTTCGTTATAGGAGCTTCAATTTTTGCTTCAAATATAGGCTCTGAACATGTCGTTGGACTTGCGGGAACTGGATTTTCTTCGGGGACTCCATTAGCTCATTATGAGCTGCATGCATGGATTGTTCTTCTACTTGGATGGCTTTTTCTACCATTCTACATGAGAAGTGGTGCATTCACAATGCCTGAATTTTTAGAAAAAAGATTTGATAGTCGATCTAGGTGGTTCTTATCTGTTTTTTCATTGTTTGCATATGTATTAACTAAAGTATCAGTAACAATTTATGCCGGTGGAATAGTAGTTTCTGAACTTTTAAATTTAGATTTTTGGATAGGTGCTATTGGAATAGTAGTATTTACGGGGTTATATACCATTATAGGCGGATTAAAGGCTGTTGTTTATACTGAAACTTTACAGACGGTAGTATTGATTTTAGGATCTGTAATAATAACTTATTTAGGTTTTCAAGAAGTTGGAGGTTGGAATGAACTAACAAAGACTGTGACAGAAGTGAGCCCTGATCATTTTAATATGTGGAGGCCAATGAATGATCCAGATTTTCCATGGACGGGACTTTTAATTGGTGGAACAATAGTTGGTATTTGGTATTGGTGTACTGACCAGTATATAGTTCAAAGAACGTTAGCAGCAAATAACATAATGATAGGTAGGAGAGGTGCAATATTTGGAGCATATCTTAAGTTATTACCTATTCTTATTTTTTTAATACCTGGAATTATTGCATATGCCTTGACTTTACAAAATCCTGAGATGTTTAACGTAATTGATTCAAATGGTATTGAAAGAGCTGATAGAGCTTTTCCTATGCTTGTTACAACACTATTACCTGTTGGAATAAAAGGTTTAGTTGCAGGTGGTTTGATGGCAGCGCTTATGAGTTCACTTGCTTCTGTTTTTAATTCCTGTTCGACAATATTTACAATAGATATTTACAAAAAAATTAAGCCTGAAAAATCAGAAAAATATTTAGTTAATATTGGTAAGATTGCTACTCTTGTGATTGTAGTTCTTGGAATTGCATGGATCCCAATTATGGAGAAAATTGGTGGAGGTGTAATGTATCAGTATCTACAAAATGTTCAAGCATATATTGGTCCACCCGTGACTGCAGTATTTTTGTTGGGTATACTATGGAAAAGAATTAATGCACAGGCATCAATAGTTACTCTTTCTGCAGGTTTAGTTTTACTTATCGTCAGATTAAGTTCTGAAATTTATTTTCAATCCGAAATTTCTAGTGGTATAGTTGTAGATAGTGTTTTTTTTGAATTCGCAACTATTAATTTTTCTCATATGGCAATCTTTATTTTTGTTTTTTCGGCTCTTCTTTGTGTTACTGTTTCAATATTAACTGATGAACCAGATTATTCAAGAATTAAAGGATTATCATTTGGAACAACAACTAGAGAAATGATTTCGAAGGAAAAGAGCTATACAAATTTTGATATAATCTTTTCAGTTTTACTAGTATTGTTAGTGATTGGGATTTTGGTATTTTTCTCTCCTATATTTTTCTAGTAAATTTTAAACCTTCTTTAACTTTATAACTGTTATTTCAGGCCAAATTCCAACTCTCCCAGGAAAGCCTAAAACACCAAAACCTCTGTTCACATTAATGAATTGATTAGATCTTTCATAAAGTCCAGCCCAATATTTATATCTATATTTCACAGGACTCCACTTAATAAACCCCGGAATTTCTATGCCAAATTGCATCCCATGTGTATGGCCAGAAAGTGTAAGATTGAATTTTTCTTTGTGATCAACTAAGATTTTATCCCAATGACTTGGATCGTGACTAAGAACAATTTTAAAATCAGATTCATCTAAACCATTAATAGCTTTATCAATATCACCTTTTTTCTTAAAACCATCTCCCCAATTCTCAACCCCCACAAGGCTAATTTTTTCGTTATTTTTTTTAATATGAACACTCTCATCTCTCAAAACTTTAAAGCCTAGCTCATTTTGAATTTCAATAAGTTTTTTAAACCCTAATTTTTTATTTTCTTCATTTCCCCAATCATAATAATCTCCATAATCATGATTACCAAGAATAGAAAATTTTCCATCTTTTGAATTAATTTTTTTGAATTCATCAATCCATGGTAAAATTTCAGTATACGTATTATTAACAAAATCACCTGTGAAGGCAATAAGATCAGAGTTTTGCTCATTCACAAGATCAATCGCATATTTTAACTTAATTCTGCTTTCGAAGCTTCCACAATGAAAGTCTGATAAATGCGTTATTGTGTACCCGTCAAATGATTCAGGTAAATCTTTGAAACCTATTTCATGATTAACTACCTTAAAGTTATATCTCCCTCTAGTTATTCCATGAATCATTATGGGAATTGGTATAGCAGCAACAGCAAGACTTAAATTGCTTATAAATTTTCTCCTGGAATTATCGATCTTTTTGTTTTGAATTTTACTGAATAAAAATTTTATAACTCTTAAAATATCTTCAGGAAAGAGAAAGAGTATTAAAATTGTTTTACTTACAAAAAGTATAAACAATAATGTGAAATTATATGTTAGTAATGCAGATTCTCTAACATTTTCAACAAAAAATATTTGAAAGAATAACAAAAAGTAAAGAATTCCATTAACTAAAATATAAGTTAATCTAACTTTCTTTTTTGATACAGTTTTAATCGCTTGAAATGAATAGATGTCTACAATTAGTAAAAAAGCTAAAAAAATAAAT
>Ga0255766_10000181_pt1 | contig 59089 bp, 53 predicted proteins | sample 071ome_23_FD_179966 | JGI IMG/M metagenome (GOLD analysis project Ga0255766, IMG submission 179966) | Coastal salt marsh microbial communities from the Groves Creek Marsh, Skidaway Island, Georgia - 071403BT metaG (version 2) | ecosystem: Environmental > Aquatic > Marine > Intertidal zone >...
ATGCTGCAGCAAGCACAATCAAGCATTTCGCATTCAATTCAGATGATAATAATAATTTATTACATGCGAATTTAACATTTTTGAGAAGAGCATCAGATGTATCCCAAGAGAGGGGAGTGATGGCTCCTACAATATCGAATTATACTCATGATAGATTTGGAACTCACCATGCCGAAGATGTTCATAAGTTATTTATGACGAAGGGTTTTGATTTAGATGTTTTTTCTTCAGCAATTAAGGTAAATTCTCAATATATGCACACATTATTTTCACATCTTATTTTAGAAAAAGAAACCACCAAGGAGGAGTTATTAAACAAAATCTATGAAACAAATGAGTTAGCTATAACAAACAAAACCGCAGTGAATTTGGTATTTTCATTTGGAAGAGATCATGGGCATTTTGGAAGAATATTAAATCAAGCGGTAATTGTAGAACCTTCAATTAAGGTGAATGGGAAACATATTTACTATTGGTCTTTTACACCTCAAGATGGGAATGCATTACTATCTTCAGTTAAAGCGATTATGTATTGGTTACATGGGAAAGAAGAAGTAGAAAATAAAATGGAATATGTTAATCCATGGTTATTTGAAGAGGTCTAAAATTGTTCCATTATTGAGTTAGCAACACGTATTCCACCAAGACTGACAGCAGCAGTACTTTGTCCTGGAAAAATGGAGTCTCCTACCATAAATAAATTTGAGTCAATTCTTGATGGGAATGTCTTAAATAAATTCTCTTGTCTAAATCCACCAACCCAACCTTGTATTCGATTTGTAAAATGATTAAATGTTACAGGAGTTCCACTTTCAATTAGCTCTGCGTTATTTATTTTAGGAATTATAGTTTTTGCTAAACCAATTAATTTATTTTCATACGTGTTTTTTAATTGCAAGTATTTTTCTTTGTCATTTTTTAACAGTGTCCACCATTTATTCAAATTAGTATGTGATGAGATTGTGATTGTTCTTTGATTTTCAGGTGCCCGAGTAGTATCCCACGAGGGTGAGATAGATATAAAGATTGAATTTCCTTCGGTAAATTTTTTATTTGATAGAATTTGGTTATGCAAAGAAATATTATCAGGAAGATGTTCATTTTTAATACCAATATATGTTGTGAAAGCACCCCAACTTTTTTTTGGTAATGAAGGGAGTCGCTTTAATTTAGGAGTTAATTGATTTTTTGGAATTATAGATTTAAGATCCCAGGGATTTAAGTTTGCGATTATGACATTAGAATGATATGTGTGATTTTTGTTTGTGATAACAGTATAGCCATTTTTGTTTTTTGAAATTGAAATAACTTTTTCTTTAAAATGAATAGTTCCACCATTGGAATTAAAAGAAGTTTCCAATTGTTTTGCTAAAGTTCCTATCCCACCTTTAAAATGTACGATACCACGTCGAGGTAGATCTAGCGCCGAAGCAGAGAATAATGAATTTGCATATCTTGATAAAGTTTGAGTTGAAATTAATAGTTGGCCATCTATGAACATTCTTAAGGGTTCATTTTGATTTGATAATTTATTTGATAGAGTTGTGAATGCATCTTTAAGAAGTGAAGGGTTAATTGAGGAAGGAAAATGTTCGCTGAAAAAAGATAGTAGGATTTTTGATAATTTGGAGTAATCCTTTAAGTTTTGAGGAGGGAATGGAGGTGATTTATTTGCGATACTCCACATCAAATCAGCAGTATTTTCTTGCCATTTCCAGAAATTTAATGATTCATCCCCAAAATTTTCCGCTCTAATATCCCATCTTCGATCATCTCCATATCGAGGAATCATAATTTTATTGGGTAAATGTACAGTCATTGCATTTTCATCGAATTTTGCAAACCATTCTTTGAGACCAATTTTGTTCAATAAATTATGCATCACTTCCCCATTATTGAAACCACCAGTAAGAGTTGCTCCTGCGTCAAAAAGATAGCCTTTTCTTTTGAATGTCCCAGCACAACCACCTGAATATGAGTGAGCTTCTAATAGTTTTACACTATAACCTTGTTTAGCTAAAACTGTGGCAGCAGTCAAACCTCCATTGCCAGCTCCAATTACAATTACAGAAGTCAAGAATTCTATATGAAAAATAATTAAATTAAAGAATATTATTACGGATAATATTAATTTATAAAAATAGAGTTAAGTTATGCAAACATCCCAGAAGAAGAATTTCGATTAGAAGTACCATTCTTATCAATTTGGGTCATTGCTAATTTTAGTTGTTTCTCAAATAATTCTGCTTGTTTTAATAATGGTTCAAAATCAATTTCAATAGTCGGAAGTAATGAGTTTAATTTTGAAAGAACTGCAGCGGCAGATTTTGAGTCAGGAAAATCTTTGTGTGCCTCTGATAATATACTTATTACGGGATAATTCTCTATAAAACCTTTATATTGTAATAAACCTGTGAACCCCGAGATCATTCCGTTTTCAAACGCGTTCAAATTTAAATCTTTGATTATAGATTTGGCGTCATTGTTAGTAGTTAATGAAAATACATTTGGTATTTTGAAGTCTACCTCTTCTTTATTTATTGCCTCAATGGTTAGAATAGCTCGAGCGTTATTAAATTTTGACCACTCAATTATACGATCGGATAATTCATACATTAAAGGAGCTGATAAAGGTAATTCTGAAGAAATAATTACAATCTGATCAAAAATAGTAGAATCATCTTCAATATATTCACCTGCATAAATACGAATAGGAGGCTCTGGAGTACCATTTCGAATAATTGTTGTAGGGGATAATTCTGGTGAAAGAAATGTACCGATTAGTCGTAGATTTAAATGTTCAATTAAATAGTTCCCACATATTGAAGATATGGTACCAATTGTTGGATGAGTTACAATTACTAGTACATCGCTAAATTTTATTTCTGGCTCAAAATAATGAATATCAATTTTCGGTGAGTGATCAGTCATATAATATTATTTACACACTGTCATATATAGTTCGGTAATTAATAATGTTACTTTTCTTTGAAAATTTGAATAAAATGAGATCATATTCATGTTGAATATTCCTATATGATTAAATGAAATAATATCGATCTAATATTTGAAATAAAGGTAGTTTAGCATGAGAGACAATGATGATTTTTTTGATAAAAATGTTATTGCAATAATGAAACTAATAGAGAAAAATAATTTTAGTGTAGAAATAGTTGGAGGAGCAGTTAGAGATTATATATTGAGTTTAAAGGATAGTAAAATTAAATCGAATAATATTGATTTTGATTTAGCAACTAATGCGAGTACTGAAGAAATTAAGAAGATTTTCATTGATCATAAAGTAATATTAGATGGAGAAAAATTTGGCACCGTTAAGGTGTTATTGGATGAAAAATTATATGAAATTACAACATATAGAATTGATGGTTCATATAGAGACAAAAGAAGGCCTGAAAGAGTTTATTTCACAAATGAAATTAAAAATGATTTATCTCGTAGAGATTTTACAATTAATGCAATTGCTATGAAGAGTGATAGAGAAGTCATAGATTTCTTTGGAGGAATGGATGATATTGAAAATAAAATTATTAGATGTGTGGGTAATCCTGAGGAAAGATTTGAGGAGGATTATTTGAGAATGTTTAGAGCAATTAGATTTGCAGTTAGTTTAAATTTCAATATACATGAGGAGACTAGCAATGCGATTAAATCAATTGTAAATAATAGAGAGGAACTTTTTAATTTAATTTCAAATGAGAGAAAATATAAAGAATTGAAGGTAATATTAAGAGAAAATGCAATAAGAGGTTTCCAATTGCTACATGAACATGGTTTAGCTTGGCGAATTTTACCTTTGAAGAAACAAACATCATTGAAACAATTGGAGGACTTAATTGAAAATTTGATTAGAGGATTTGAAATTGAAAGTGATTGGTATGTGAAAATGGGGCTAATAGGTTATGGAATGGAAAGTATACTAGGTAGAAAAGAGGGGCAGAGATTATTTACAAAATATTTAATTGATCTTTCTTTTCCGAAAATTGAAAGGGAATATATATTGAATTTATTAGAGTATCAAGAATTACCACCCTCAATAATGATAGAAAATCCTGACGAAAAATTATTATTAAAATGGATGAGAGATTATGAGAAAAAATTTGTATATAATAATTCTCATGAATTAAAAAAGAATATATTTCGAAATTATTTACAATTTCAAAGATCAATTAATTTTGGATTTAAGAATAAAAGGAAACATGATACGGAAAATGGGATGAAGTCAAATACTTTTGAGATCAATAATTTGAGCGATAATATTGAAAATTTGGTAGAGACATATAAAATTACTAATAATATTTTTGATGGTAATAAGTTAAATAATTTAGGATTAAATGGTAAAATAGTTGGATGGGTATTAGAGGATTTAAACTTGAAAAATCCAAAATCAAATGAAGAGGCATATAATTATTTGAAAGATTTGTTGTATAATAAATCACTATGTGATAAAAAAATAGTCTCAAAAGAATTTCATCTAATTGAAGGAGATCCTTGGATGAATAAAATAATTAACCGACGAAAAAAAATTCAAAATATGGTTAAGGTGAGTCATATAATACTGAGGGATAGTCAATAATGATTTCAATTTGTCATGCTCAGCATCATTCAAATGAAAATTATAAGCATGTGTTGATTGTGACTCCTGAATTAAATACACTCAATGAATTCAATTTAAAATTTTTAACAACGAAAATAACTAATGAAGGAGTAAAAAGAGAAATTATGCATGGCGATCAATTAATAGAGTATTGGGTGATTTCTATAAATTATGCTAATAAATTGATTTTAAAAAAGTTACTTAGAACTGTAAGCAAAGTATTTTTTATACATAATACAAAATATGAGGATAAAATAATGAAGTGGATTAAAGAATTCGAAACTATAGAAAATGAGTATATTGTATTTTATGAAAATTTTAAAAATGTTAATTTAAGTACATTCGAAAATATAAAATTAGTAAAAATTAAAGATTTCGAAAAGTACCTTATCTCGAAAATTGAAAATTTATGAAGTTAGTTTAAATCAACATAAATAAAAGCATATATATGAAAAATGTGAATTAATTTTAGAAGATAATTAATTTTATATTAATCATCTAAACTTAAGAAGCCCCGGTGGTGTAATGGCTAACATTGGGGATTGTGGACATAAAAAGGCATAATTCCCTAGCTTCGCGTTCGATTCGCGATCGGGGCACCATTATTATTGATGAATAATGTTTTTAAAAGATCGAGAATTAATTAAACATAAGTGAGTGATATGGTGAAGATTTTACCCAATACCTACGAGGGTTTAATATGGGGGATGAAGAATTTTGATGGGATTGAAACTGATCTTAGATTAACTTTGGATGATGGTGTAGTTATATTTCATGACTGCTATTTACAAACAGGTGAAAAAATAGAAGAATTAACAGAGATGAAATTAAAAGATAAAGGAATTCCTACTCTTGGGGAATTTTTAGATTTAGAAGAAGTAGTAAAATTATCAAAAAATAAAATTATGTTTTTAGAGTTAAAACCTAATTGTAGGGGAAAAAAAAGGATAACTAAGGAGATATCAGAAAAGTTCTATGAGAGAGTTAATCAGATAATTCTTGAAAGTAATATAAGTAAAAATAATATTAAAATTTTAAGTTTCTCAAAGCAAATGCTGGAGCCATTTATGGAGGAGTATAAATGTTACCCGATATTACCCGACGTCAATGAATGTGATAGCAGTTTTGTGACTTTAAAAGCAGTACCTCAATTTTTAGGGAAGTCTATAAAAAATGAGATTGTTAATGGTAAAAAAATAGGATATGCCGGAATTATGTTCGCGAGACAATATATTATGGGATGGTCTAAATATAGACACCCATCATATGAGAAAATGGTAAATTTGGGGAAAGAATTTGAAATTGATTTGGGGACTAATTTAGGAACTCCTCAATTAGAAGAAAGTTTTTCTAAATTTTACAGATTTAGTGATATATTATCTGATTATCCAAGAAATGCGAAAGAGGGGGATGGTCCAATAATTGCACACAGAGGTACTGGAACAAAAGGAGTAGAAATCCCTAAAGAAGAATATGACAATTTAATTACGTTTGCAAAATAAATTTATGTTTAGTGTGATCATAATATTGTATTTTGAATAGTTAGATAAACAACATTTTTTCTAATGATTGATGTATATTGAATATGTGGTAGAGTATGAATTGGAAATAATAAAAATTATTGATGAGAGTGTTAATATTAAATCATATTTTTTTGATAAACCTCAAGATTTTAACTTTTCTCCTGGACAATATTGTTGGATTTCAGTACCTTCAAAAATCACAAATCCAGCCCCGATGGCAATTGCCTCAGGTTTAGAGGAAGATTTTTTAAAATTTACAATACGATTATGGGGGGAAACCACTGAAGCTTTGTTTAAATTAAAAGTAGGTGAAAAAATAATTGTGAGTGAGCCTAAAGGAAGTCATTTTCCTTTATCTTCGATAAAAGATAAAACAAAATTACATTTGATTGCTGGAGGTACAGGTATAACTCCAATTAGAAGTTTAATATACTCAGTTAACAGAAATCAATGTAATTTATATTATGGAGCAAAAAATCAATCAGAGTTATTATATAATAATGAATTTGATAAATGGGGAGTGCAAATAAATACAATAATACAAGAAAGGGATTCAAATTGGAAAGGAAGATATGGTGTTGTAACAGATTTGATTGAAAATAATGAATTTAATAATGATGATTTATTTTTTGTGTGTGGACCAAGATTGATGGAAAAAACTGTAGTGAATTTATTAATACAAAACAATATAAATACAAAATCAATTTACATTAGTATTGAAAAATTTGACTCTGAAGGAAATGTTATAGGCCCTGTATTACAATTATTTGAGATGGGAGATGATTTCTAAATGTCAGAGAAGTTTTTTGATAGAAAAAGTTGGGAAAATTCAATTGGACCATCAATTCGCATAATTGGTTATTTTTCAGCAGGACTGATTATATCATTATTAATTTACTATGTACTTTATGGTATTGCTAGTATTTTTTCTGTTGAGAGTCTAATATTTACGATTGCCAGTGTAATTGGACCATTTTTTATTATATTTTATTTTATTATGTGTATTACAAAAGTGCTTATTGATGAAATGTAAGATGAAACAAATAATAAATATTAGTTCTAAGCACGGACGCAATTGAAAGTCCGTCATCAATCTTTAGATTATGTTCGACTCCATCCAGCGGATTATCAGCAGCAGTTAGTCCAACTTCCTTGCTCACTTCCGTACCTGGGGTATTGGTTGACTAAAGTTCATAGACTATCCTACGATAGAATTTTTCCTACCAAACCACTTTGATAAGGCCAAACTTCAATGTCTTGCACAATTTCAAGATTAAATCAGGTGTCTTCCGCAATACATCTCAACTTCCGCTATAGAGCATAGCGCGGTTGCAAGCCGGGCCCTAACCGACCAAGTGTGTTGCTCACCAACACTCGCAAGTGTTTATTTGTTTAATCTCAATGTATAGAAATAATTCTGTTTTATGTAGTTTTTTAATTGTAACCATTATGTTTAATCATATTATAGGTTTGTTACATAATCATCTAATGAATTGATGATACCATCTGATGAATATTTGATTCGGCCAAAAAGTAATAATTGTGAATCTTCGGTGATCTCTAAATAACATTTATTCAAAAGTTCGATATAATAATTAGAGTCATATTTTGTATTATCTGATATTTCAGGACCAATTCTTATTTTCTCAGTATTTTTCAAAGTATTGTCTACAACAACAAAATGAAATGACATGCCTGGATAAATATCATAACCCAAATTACTATATCTTTGAACTGTCAAGGATTGAATAGTGTTATTCGAAATATAACCGGAGGAACCTCTTCCTGATTTCAATTTAATTATCAAATCAGTTGCGATAATATCTTTGCGATATAATTTTTTGATATAATTTTGTAAAATAAAATATGAAGAAGGTATTTTTTCTAAAAAATCTATTTTTGTGATTGCATTCTTGAAATGATTAAGAACTCTATCTTGAAATTCAATTTCAAGATTTGTAGCTCTGCGTTGTCGCATTCTAATCCCACGTAATTTAAATTCATCATGTGAAAATAAACCAAAATATCGATTTAATGCGGAAATTTGTGAATTATTTCTAATAGACCCAAAAACTAGCCAATTGAATTTTCCCTCTAAATCAACAGGGATGCCAATTCTCATAGTTATTTTGTACATCAATGAATTTATTGAAGAAAGATTATCATTAATATTATTATTTGAACGAATAAATAAAGAATCAGTGATACCTGCAATAACAGAAAAACCTTCGTGCTCACATATTTCTTTTGCAATCATTAAATAACGGCGAGCTAATGCTGTAACACTTTGATGTGATTCTAAACTACCCCATCGTGCATTTTTAAATCCTAAATACCCAAAACAGCTAACTAATATCCATTTCATTACAGAGTCAATAGAGGAAAGTAAATTACGACTATCATCATTTTTTAAAACTTTTTTTTGCATTTTAAGATTTAAGCGTCTTTGAAGTACTAAATACATTGAAGACGGAACAATACCTATTTTTTTTTGACAAACATGATAATTGACTTCTGGAATTAATTCCAAATTTGTTGAACAAAAATCATGGTTACAATGTATTGTTTCATTACCAATATTATGAATTGCCATTATCATAGGATAAAGTGAAGTGAAATCAATTGCCCAAACCTGATCATAAACTCCTGGTTTTGCAGGATAGATTAGACCTCCATTATCACTTATAAGCAAATGATTTGCAGATTTGAACAATTCTGGTTTTGCTTTTTGTGAAGGAACTAAGCAAGAAGGGTAAGACGAGGCATTCACTTTTAATTCAATGCCAGTAAGTGCAGTACCTATTGTAGATCTTGCAGTTCTTTCTAAAGGAATCCCACTCAAACGAGATAAATCAATTAAACCTAAAATTCCTGATTCTTTGATAAAAAACGAATTTTCATTATCAATATGAATTCTTCCTGCAATATACCAAATAGGATTTCGCCTAATTACTTGACCATAACTCATATATGTTTTACCCTCTAAATTTTTTCTTGGTAAAATAGGTTGATTTAATCGATCAAGACAAAATTGATTTGAAATATTGTGTTTGGCTGCACGATATGCTAAATAATTAAGCACAAATTTATCACCATTTCTAATATCAAGAAAATCAGGATCAAACTGACGTATCCAAGATACTAAATTTAGTAAAATTTCTTTTTCTACACCATTAAAAGAATAAATTTTTTCTAAAGAAGGTGATTCGTTGATCAAATTGTAAATCAAAGTAATGGATGCAATAGGATCATCAAAAGAAGGAAAAATTTTTTTTTTATTGATATCCACTGAGATTTTAACAATTGATAGTTTAGGTATAGAATAATCAAGTGAAATTGGATCAGAGTAATTGATTATTTTTTTAAGTTTATAAACCTGGAATGTATAATTATTTCTAGATGGTTTGATTTTGGTAAATTTCAAGTGACATGCAACTAAAGGTGAACTATTTGTATCAAGGAAAAATTGTTGACGAATGTTCAAATCAGTATTGTACATAATATAATTTTGTGATTTAAAATCATCTATAACTTTAGAGAGTTTGAGAGGCGAATAAATCGATACTTCAATCACATCAGTGGGAAAATCTTCACTACTAGACAAATATTTTTGCACAATTTTTACTCCTACAACAGCCTCATGAGATGAAATTTCCTCTGCAAGAAAGGATAAAGAAACAGAGATAGCAATATTTGAGTTAGGCAGATCTTTCCCACTTATGTAAATTAAAGGATGATACAAAAGAGGATAATGAAATGTTTCTCCAAGTATATTTTTTGTCCAAACGTGTGTTATATGATGATCAAAATGTATATCAAAGATATATTGACAGTTTGGGCAGTGTTCATTAAAGGATGAAATATGAAGCAACACGATTAATTTAAATTAAAATTAAATAAACAAAAATAAGAGAGTTAGAGTTAACTGAAAGTAATTTATAGAAAATCGTCAAGATCATGGTTAAATATGGTATGGTAGTGTAAATACTCAATAATTTTACCTCGCTGAGAATTGATTCTTGACACTTCATATTTTGCGGGCAAACCAATTTTATTTGCAATGATTATGATTTTTTTTAGTCCCGTATGATCAATTATTTTTTCAATTTTATGAATATCTTTTACATTTAAATTACGTTTTGTATCTGAATATAACCATCCTTCTCCAAGATCTTCAAAAATGAAATGAATATGATTATGATGGGTACCTTTTTTGTATTTTAATCCTATACCTGGTTTTCTTCCTTTCATAGTTTCCATATATTTCAAGACATTATGAAATCTAACTGGACATCTAACTGTTCTCAGAGTCTCATCTCTAAAAATATCAACTCTTTCTACTTCATTAAAACGAGAGTCTTTTTTTCCATTATATTCTTTAGAACTAAATGGATATTTTAATAGATTTATGAGAGCGACTCCAGCATCTTGAATATAATTTTCATCAAATTCAAATGTGATCAAACTTGTTAAATGATCATTTAAATTTGAGAAAGATACGTTGGATGAAATTTTTTCACTTGGTAAATTCCCAATTTTGTCTGATGGTGGCCACTCATTCATCTGATCTATATTTTACTCCGGAACAGCAGATTTAAATTAGTTTCTTCAGGTTAACATTGATAAAGTAATAATTTAATCAAAGATTTAGTTAATTATTTTGCTTATTTGAGTAATTAATGATTATAAAATAAACAATAGTAATTGTGATTAAAAATAAGTTAAAGGTCCATAATTGATTTTGAGTGAATAAATTTGATCCATAATATCCTAAATATGCGAAAAGAACCGCATATGGCATAGATGTAATTAATGATGTAATTATATATCCTTTTCTTGGTAATGGAATGGTTCCTGAAATTAAGGAAAGTATATCATTTGGAGAAGAAGGAATTAATCTTAGAATGAATAAACCTTTATTACCACTATTTTTTAATTTAACAAATATTTGGTGATTATGATATTTAGAAATCAATTCGAAATATTTTTTTGTAAATCTTACAGATCCATTCAAAGCTTCATAACCAACTTGTGCAGCCAATATCATACCAATCCAATTGAGAATAGAGCCGTAAAAAAAACCAAAATTTGCACCATTGAGTAACAAAATAGTTTCTTTTGGAAATCCAGGTATGAATACTTGAAAAATCAAAGTGAAAAACAAGCTTAATAACAACCATAGATTGTCCATATTCATAACGCATAATATCACTATTAGATATATTTGTTTAACTTTTGATTTAATTTTTCAATTTCATCAAATAATTCTATTATCAGATGATGCAGAAATAAGTAAAAAATATCTATATTTTGATTTTTTGGCTCAAACCCTGTAATACTCAACATTGCTTGATCAAATGCTTTTTTGTAATCTGCATTACGAATAAAAGGACCAAATTGTTCTTTTAATAGATTTTCAAGGTATTTAATTGGAGTCATTAAAAAAAAATATTGATTGATTTAAATAAAAATAATGTAGTCTTGAGTGAAAGTATTTAATTAGATATTTTAGTACCCGATTCATTATTTAGTGCTTTCAAGACATTTTGGGGAGATGTAATTAAGGTAAATTGGCCATTAAAATTAATTGCTGCATTTATTTTTGGGTTCATTGTTCCAATGCCACCAGAATTTGTAGAGAGAAATTTTGAAGCCTCATTTGAGGTCATATGAGAAATTATAGATGGATGGTCGCCGTTAAAATTTTGATAGATACCATCAACATTTGTAAGAATGATTAAAACATCTGCATTAATTTCATTGGCTAAAAGTGAGGATGCTAGGTCTTTATCGATTACGGCATCTTTTCTTGATATGGTATCATTGTCTATTGAAATTGGAGTGCCGCCCCCTCCACTACAAATAACTAATGCTTTATTTGATAGAAGTGATTTTATGGTATTGATTTCTAATATTTGTAAAGGTTTGGGAGATGCAACAACTCTTCTAAAACCATTAGGTGTTTCTACATATGACCATGATTTATTTTTTTGTATTTGTTTATTGTATTGCGATTGATCTAAGTATGGACCGATTGGTTTTGTAGGATTACTGAATTTTTCATCATTGGAATTCACAATTATTGAAGTTGGGATTACGATGACATCTTGTTTAATTTGGCGGAGTGAAAATTCATTAAGCAGAGAGTGTTGAAGTGCTACACCTATTTGTCCTTGAGTCAAAGCACCTAAAATGGATAATGGGAGTTTAACAGTGCCATTAATTTCAGTATTTTGTTGTAATAAAAGAGATCCTACTTGAGGACCATTTCCATGTGAAATGATTATTTCATGTCCCATTTCAAAAATATCTACTATTAATTTAGCAGATTGATTTATACGATTTAACTGATCTGAAAAAATTTCAGAGGAATTTGTAGAGTCACTTATCATATTCCCTCCTAAAGCTAAGAGAATTTTCATAGTTTATCTCTACTTTTGATGTTTATTAATATTCAAGTTAGAATAGATTATATTTGAATTATATTTAATTTGATTATTCTTCTTTATAATCTTGAAAAGGATCAATTACTTCATCTTCTGTATTTTCTGTTGCCTCATCTTCATTCTTCCACAAGATATTTTCGGATTTTTTATTTTTATTTTTTGAGTCTTCTAATTTGCCAATAACAGATTCTATTTTTGCACCTTTTATTATTTCCATGAGAGAACTTTTAGACGTTGTAATATTTTCATATGTTCCAATTAATGAAACGGTTGAACCAAGAATCATGATATTGACTTTAGTTAATTCTTCTAATGCTTTTCTAGTTCGACCTTTTGTTCCAATTAATCTTGACCTAACTCGCTTAATATGATTAATTTTATCACCAATTATTGGTTTCAGAGGAATTATTTCTAAAAACATATCATCTGAAGCTAATTTTAATGCTTGATCAGCAGTGAAACCTCTTCCTATCGCTTTTACCATATCTCGTGATTTGAATAACATTATGGGATCCGTTAAATTTTTATTTGGTCTAATTTCGACTTCTCCGGTTTCAGAGTCAATGATTATTTTAGTAGATGTCAACTCTTCAATTTGATTTTTACTTGATCCCTTTAATCCAATAACTGCTCCTATACGATTTAATGGAATTCTTAAAAATTGAGATGTTTCATTGTTAAAAACAGAGTCATGTGAATTTTGGTCCATTATGTATCAATAAATTTACTATTAGTTTATATTTTAATAATAGAGAGATTGCGAAATGATATATTTCATTTTTTACTTATTTCAGATAACATTATTTCATCAGGATCTTCACTAGTGATCCATTTATATAATGTTTTTATTTCAATGATTTCGATTGAAAATTGATTAAAGAAACGATTAATATTATTTAGGTCTCTTAGAAGAAAATGTTGCGCATTAGGATGATCCCATAATACAGATTGGGATACATCGATTAAGTAATATTGATTTTTGTTTTCATCGAATAAAATATTATACTCACTTAAATCTGCATGGACCAATTTCGCTTTTTGATAGAGGTCTTTCACTGAATTCATAATTCTTTTGTATAAATTACGTGGTTTATTTATTTTTGAGTCTTTTAATTTTGGTAAAACTGCTCCTTCACTACCTAAATATTCCATTACCAAAATATTTCGTTCTACATTTAGCGGTTTTGGACAAGGGATATTGTGAACACTCATTCTTTGAAGATTTTTAAATTCTTTTTTTGTCCAAGTCTCTATAAATCCTGATCTTGAACTTCTAAAACGCTTAAACCTATGATCACCTTCAATATAAGGACGCATTTTTTTGAAAGATGTTACATCAATTCGAAATATTTTTACGGCTTTTGCTGCAGGATCAGATGGTGCAAAATATACATTAGCTTCCTTACCGGTTGAGATAGAACCGCCTACTTCATTAATGACTCCTTTGTTTATCATAGACATTAAAATTAACCTTGTTTTATTATCAAATACGGTCTCAACTACTTTTAAATCATTATCCTCTTTTATTCTAATTTTATCTTGATCTGAGTTAATATCTAAATTCTGAACTTTTTTTGAAAAAGTTTCTTCTTTGAATGAGTCATCAGTAGAACGTATTTCATTATTATCAAAGTTATTTGTATTATTTTGGTTCATGATAAATCAGATCCTATTTAGGGGGTAAATAATAATTATCTTTCCATTTATAAAAATCATACTCTTGAGAAGTTTCTAATTTGTTTATGAAAAAATCTTTGGCCAATTCCTCAGTTTGATAGTTATTCATATCCATAATAAGATACGAATTTTCCTTATGATTTTCTGAGACTACTAATTTTTTGACTAATTCTGGTGATGGGTCAATTGCGACTAATTTATCCCATTTTTTGGTTAATTTGGTTGTTTTTGTATTAAGGAATTTTATCAAAACTCCATTTTTATTAACTGAAATAACTGATGCTAATCTATTTTCAAATTCGATTAGTTCTGTGGGAATTATATTAGGAATACGATAAAGATGAGTTACAGAGTAAACTCGTTTTTCATCGGCGTCTTCGGTGATTAACTTAAAGTTTTTCTCATAATGGCCGATCCAGATATTTTTTAATTTTTGGATAAAAGTTTCCGCAATCAAATCATTACCAAAATAAAAATCTAGTCCCCCATGATTTTCTATAATTTCACTCAAATATGCATCTTTAGACTCAACATTCATACTTGAGGCTAAAGAAAAAGCTACTGTTGTTGCAGAATCAATTTCGGCTTGCAATAATTTTCTATTCTTTGCTCTAAATTGAACTGTGACTTCTCCGGATCCAGTTTTCTTTTTCACACAGGTAGTACAAGTGCCTCCATGAATTTTTATTTCTGTTTCTAATTTTTCTGAATGTGTTTCAAATGATGCAATATCTGAATTTTCAATTTCATAGGTAATTATAAACTCTGGATTTGGATTCAACCAATGAATATCTGAAATAGAGTCAATCATAATTATGGATGTAGGTTTTGTGATGATATTGTTGAAACATGAATATGCAATAATTTCTGGGATTTCTTCATGAGTATTTGAGCCAGTCCAACCACTATTCAATTTTATAGAGCCACAGTTAAGACAATATGGAAGATCTATTTTGGTTTTTTTCAAAGATGATAGAGAATTAAGTTTCCAATAACAACTTTTACAGAAATTATTATGTAATGCACTTTCGGTATCACCACATTCTGCACAAAATCTTTTTCGGCTCATTGCTTCACCACAATCACATGTCCTATTTTTTTATCTTCAAAATCCATCCATAAAATTGTATCAGGGTGACAGTAACCTGATTCTATTAACAGATTACAAATATCAATACCTATTGCATTTATTGAGGTAGCAGATTTTATTTCGATTTCTACCTCATCTGTTGAATATTCTAAATCACCATAAAATCGAGATGAGATTGACATATTGACACCATTGTGTTTAAACTTAGCACCAATTAAATTAGAGTCAGTAATAGCGATTAATTTTTCATTTTGATTCTGATAAATTTTTAGATAATATGACATATTTATCATACCTTAGTTAAGTGATCTGATTGCAGAACGGGAACCACACGCATCACACTTCATTAATTCAACTCTATTTTGTGTTATGAAATGAGTTTCTGGTTTAGAACACTCTGGACATAGTAAATAATCATTTACATACCTTTCTAATAGTTTAGTTAATTGAGTTTTAGAGTGTTTTCCTTGAAAAATAGCTCTGTTACCTTCAACACTTCCCGAGGTACCAATTTCGTTTGTAAAAAATTTTAGGACATGTGATCCTGATCTGTTAATTGTTGTAACCAGATCTTTGAAATTTCTAAAAAAAGTCCTATTTCCTTCTACATTAGATTCGACATCTGGAATCACAAATCTTTGATCACTTTTTACAATTTCGGGTAATTTTATTTTTGCTTTTGATAAAATTTCATCATAAAATTTATCATTATTTGTATCGAACTTTTCCCACATAATATAATCGTTACACACTTTAATATTTAATTATTATTAAGGTTACAATGAGGGGAAGAGCAAGTTAAAAATTATATTTTTTGATATTTACCGGGTTTTCGTTCAAAAATCAATGACTCTGTTCGCAGATACAATATTGCTTGTTTAATTTCTTCATTGGTATAACTAAATTTATTTTTGAAATCTTCTATTGAAAATAAATTATTTTTTGGTTTCATCATTTTTAATATTTCGTCCCCAATTGTTTCTTTAGTGATTTGATTGTTTTGTAATTCTATTGCAGTAGTTTCATTGGTTTTAATAATATTAATTATGCGTAGTTTAGGTTTAGAATTAAGATTTTTTTCTTCTAAATCTTTTTTTAATAAATCTAATCTACGATTGATTTCCCATTCTAGGTCATTGTGTATAGCAATATTAGTTATTGAGAGATATATTTCATCATTATAAATTCTTAAATAGCCTAAAGCTTCGATGACATCTCCACTCTTTAATTTATTTAAAGTTAGTAAGAGATTATTATTTATTGAAGAGATTTGGTCGTTAATGGGTTGATCTATCCAAGATTTTAATGAAATGGAACCTGAGCCATCATCAATGATGATACGATTATATATTTTATTCATAGTTTCCATAGTTTCTTTTTCGGAGATTATTGTAGTTACATTAATGACAGTACCAAAAATTCGAATTTGATTTATTTGTTGATCATTAAGAAATGATATTTCACGATCATTGATTTTTTTGAATTCAAACTTATTGAGTGATGATATTCTAAAAATTTCACTAAAGATTGAATTCATTACATTTCTAAAAGGGTGTTAGTGTTAATATATTCAACGGTAATTTAATAATATTGTACTTATAATGTTGATAATTATTGATTATATTTTTGAATGATTTCTATCATTTCAGTCAAAGTTTTATTGATAGTTTGTTCTTCTTTAGATAATTGATCATTAAAATCTTTAATACGTATGGTGTAAATATTTTTAGCTATATTTCCTTTTTCATATGACAATTTTGCCTCTCGCATGTTACGTCGAATATCTAATTGTCGTTGTGAGGCTAACATAACTTTTTTCACATAACCATCGTATCTTCCTCCTTCATTAGATAATGCAGCGGAAGCTTTTTCTAATTGAGGGTTTAAATCTCTTAATCTTTTTTGAACAGCTTTTACTTGGCCATCATAATCTTTCTTTGATAATTTTCCTTTTAATCTTCGAGATCTTAATTCTGCTATTCTTTTCTCTGCACCAATCTTTTCACTGAATAAGTTAAAGAAATTATCCATTTTATCTACTGGAATTAATTCTTTTTCGATTTCAACTGCCTTTGATGGCTTGAATGACAGATTGCTTAATCCAAATGCAATTGATAGGAGTAAGATAAATGCATACATGAAATAAGCGAAATTTTGGAAGTGACCAACACCATTATATGTAAATTTGATTTGAAAACCAATATTATCAGTATATGAGACATTTTTGGCATCAATGACTAATACTATGTTTTGGAATGCACTCAGTACATTAGATTTAGTAATTGTATAAATTGAATAATCTATAAATCTTGAATTTGCACTATAAGTTTGACTAATTATGTTTGAACCGGCTGGAAATTGATATTCTACGTTCATATTTTCAACGGTAGTATTGAAATCTGAAAATAAAGTTGTATTGAGTGTATAAACATTATCTTCTGTGTTTCTTGATATAACTTCAGATGCATTAAATTCATATTGGATGGTGAATGTATATGTTTGACCTCCATAAATAGGTGCTCTGAAATTTATTCGGAGATCTTGTTTCCCATTTATACCTGAAACGGTAGTATCTGGATATCCTGTCTCTGAGTCTCTTGTGCTTTGCTCTAATGAACCAAATTCATCGTAAACATTAGTGATAATAGCATCGGAGTCAATGGTATAAAGATATCCCGCTACTTGATGAACATTGGCAATTATATTTCCGGTGAGGTTCCTTTCTCCTCCCAAATGTGCGATAGTTAAAGTTTCAGTGATTTGGACTTTTCCCCAAGGATTGAAATATACATTTCGTTCTGCATTTTGAATAGCACTCGGTACAGTAGCACTCAAATCTTGAGTGGTGAAATCCTGTGAGAAAGGAGTTTGACTGACAAATACTAATTTTTGAACGTCTTTTTCATTCATTCCATCTGCATAATTGAATGCACTTCTTGACATGTTTAGATAAGATATGACGTTTCTTGTATCTGTGAAACGTGGCATTTCATTGTTTAATGCATTTGTTATTCTAGATATTTCATTGGGTTGAAATTCATCGACTAATCCGGATATACCAATCCCGATTAATGCATGTTCAATTTTTAAATTATTGATCATTGGAGTGATTGGAGACATGAATTCTCCTCTTTGACCGGAATTATACCCTGTCATTTCAACTGAGTTGATGGATATCAATTCACACTTAAAATAAATTGCACTTAAACTATCATTTAATGATTCTCCATTATTTGAGACATCAATAAAATATGTGGTAACTTCATTACCATAGAAAACATTGTAATTTCGAGAGTTATTTGAGTCTACAAGTCCTATGTCATTGTCGACTTGGACATAAAATGTTGCTTGATGTACGTGATCACCAAATGATGATGGCACTGTAAAGTTTAGATAATTAATGTTTGTTCGATTATCTAATATTTTTAATGTGAACTCATCTTCAAGCACCATTTTAGAGTCAGTTAATACAGTGATATTTCTTTGATAATTACTAAGTGATGCATTTATAAAATTACCGAGAAGATCTTGTGATTCACTAATTTGGTTTGTAATAGGATGATCATATTGATTTTTATGATTTGTAATTTCGTCATTAGAACCATTAATTACTTGAAGTCCTCCAATTAGAAGGATTAAGATAATAATTGATGAAAATATTTTATTGGATTTCAATTATGACCCTCTTATTTTGTAATTTCATATCATCCGAAGTTTTCTTATTTAAAGTTCTTTCCTTAATGTGCGAGTTAGTAAATTGAAAAAGATAAACTATTTACTTAGTCAATGGTAAAACATCAAAATCATTAATTGTTTTACAATGATCACATGTTATTGAATGAGAGCCTTCTTTTAGGGTTTTATCGGCAATTTTCCTTGCGCATCTGCAAACCCACCCAAGTAATCGGCCAGGATTTCCTGCTATAAGTGCATGTGGGGGGATATTTTTAGTTACTACAGATCCTGCCGCAATAAGGCTGTTTGCACCAATATTATTACCACAAATTATAGTAGAATTTGCACCAATGCTTACTCCATCATCTACAAATGTTGGAGTTATATTCCAATCTCCGACAGATCTAGGATAAAGGTCATTAGTAAAAACAACATGTGGCCCTATAAATACATCATTCCCAATTGTTACACCATTATAAACAGAGACTAAATTTTGAATTTTAACATTATTTCCAATTTTTACATTTACATCTATGAAACTACTTTTTCCGACTATGACATTATTTCCTAAAGTTGCGTTGGTTCGTACATGAGCGTAATGCCAGATTTTACAATTTTTCCCAAAATTAACGCCATCTTCGAAATGAGCACTTTCATGTACAAATAATCCATCCATATGTTGAGAATATTTTTAGAGGTTATGAAATTTACTTTTATGAGATGATTTTTTTAATTTAATTAGTTGACTTTGTTTTCAAATTGAAAATAGTTTTAGTCATTTTTTTAACGAAGTTTATTTATTAGTTTATAAAATGTATAAGTATGGTCAAGATACAATTTGTTCATACTTCTGATTGGCATCTTGGTTATACACAATATAACAAAATTGAGCGCAATAGAGATTTTAAAGATGCGGCGTTAAAGTTGGTTGATAAAATTATAAACATTAAACCTGATTTTGTGTTGCACACAGGTGATGTATTCCATTTATCTAAACCCTCACCTTCAACTATAATACAATCTGTTGAAATATTATCAAAACTTAAAAAATCTAAAATTCCCATATATGTAGTTAGAGGGAACCATGATGGAGGTACATCAAATTATTTGAGTAAAGAGGGTGGAGTATTAAAACTATTAGATGAATTAAACTTGATTAAATATATTGATGATGAAATTATTAATTTAGATAATTTAAATGTTAAAATACTCGGAGTCGGATATTATCATGGTAAAAAAATTAATGATAAAATAGAAGAAGTATTATCTGAAAATGATAATTTTTTGGAGAAGAGCACTTTTAATATTGTGGCTATACATGGATTTGTAGAGGGACAAATGGAGAATGATATACAAATTTCTTTGAAAAAAATTAAAGACCTTGGAGTGAATTATTTTGGAGCAGGGCATTACCACATACCATGGAGAGATGAAATAAATGATATTTATGCACCTGGAAGCCTTGAATGCACTAAAATTAGTGATGCATATAGAAATGATATAATAAATAATATCTCTATGTTTTCAAGTTTTTATGAAATTAATAGTGAGGTGAATAATGAAAAAATATGGACAAAATTAAAGGTCAAAGAACATAAAATTTCAACTAGACCTAAAGTTTTACTCAATTATATTTCTAAAATGGATAGCATTGAAAATATAAAAAATGAATTAGACAATAAAATTGAGACCGCATTAAATGCTATTTCGGAGATAGATTTCACTAGAATTAATGAAAAACCTATTCTGAATTTGAAATTAAGTACCAATCTTCAAATTAATGAAACTTCGAAATTAAGAGTATTGGATTGGTATGAAAATAAATTTTTACATATTATTACAAATATAGATGGAATTGCTAGTGACAATCTACTTGATGATTATAATAATTTAGGTGTTGAAAAAGAGATTATTACAGATTTATTGAAAAAAGATAAATTTCTAAAAATCGAAGATATTGATTTTATTTACCAATTCATGGAGATTATTGAATATGGATATAAAAGTCAAAAATTATCAAATGAAACTGTAAATTTAATATCGCAAAAAATTCATGAATTGGAAAATTTTCAATTACAAAAAAATAGTAGGGGTTTCTAATGGGATTGAAAATTAATTGTTTAAAATTAGAGAATATTAGGGTTTTTAAATCCCATGAGTTCAATTTTAAATCTGGTTTGAATATTATAACAGGACCAAATGGAGCGGGAAAGTCAACTATAATCACTGCTATTGGTTTTGCTTTGTTTGGAGTTGATTATTTAAATGGAATGAAAATCAAATTTACAGATCTTATAATGAGAGGATGTGATGAAGGGAAAATTGAATTAATATTTTCAACAAATGAAGGAAATTATGTTAGTGAGTATTTGTTAAGCAGGAAAACTTCGAAAACCAATTGGAGATTGAAAAGGAACAATAATGAGGATTATTTTATAAATGGAATTAGTGAGACAAAAAATGAGATAAAAAGAATTTTGGGGAAAAATATAGATCATAATACATTCAAAAGAGCATTATGTAGTAGACAAGGAGAGTTAACAGATTTATTGGATGATGAACCTGCTAAAAGATATGAACAAATTAAAAAAATATTAGGGTTAGAAAAGTTTACAAAAGCAAAAAATGGATTTAATTATTATAATACTAAGGTGAATAGTGAAATTAATGAGTTAAAAAATTTAGTAACTTTTAATACAAAAGATATGATTAATGTCGAGAAAATTAAGATTAATATTGAGAAAAATCAAAGGGAATTAAATATTAATATGAATAAAATATCAGAACTCGAGAAAAATATAGTAGATAAAAAATTGGAATTGGAGGAATTAATAAAAATTTCAACGAAAGTTAACAATCAAAAAATTAGAATTGATGAGTTAAAAAAACGTCAAGAAGAAATAAGATTGAGGATAAGTGAATATAAGAAAGAATTATCGGAGAATTTTGTAAAGTTAAAATTGAGTGACAGAAATTATCAAGAAGATGAATTGGATAGTTTTATAATTAATCTTGAAGATGAAATTGATATTTTTGAAGAGGAATTATGGAAATTGAAGAAGAAGTTAGAAAATAAAAAAAATGTTGAACAAAAAATAAATGAGATAAAAAATGATATGACAAAGTTGTTAGAAAAAATTAAGATCAAACTAGGTTTTGATTTTTCACAACTTCAAGATAATATAGAGTTAAGTAAGGAAAATCAAATGTCACTAAATACTGATATTATTGATTTAAATGAAAAATTGAAAGATATAGATGCAAATAAAAATAAATTTGAAGGGAAGTTAATTGAGACAAAAAAAATAATGGGGATTTTAGAAAATGAGAATATGAATGACAAGTGTCCTATTTGTGAAAATAATTTAACGATAGAAAATAAAAACAATTTAAAAAATAAACAAATGAACTTGATGGAAAATTATGAGAGTAAAATTGATGAATATAGGGCGCAAAAAAGTAAGACTGAGAAAAATTTACTCGAGAAACATGAAATATTGGAGATCAGCAATAATAGATTAGATTTGATGAATGCATTTCGTCATGATATGGGAATTTATGAGCAAATGAATGATGAATTAAGTGATTTGAAATTGCAAATAAAAAATATAGATTATGAAGTTAATACAATTGATATTTCAAAAAGTGAAAACAAAATAAAATTAAATAAAAATAAAATAAAATTAATTGGGGATATTAAAGATAAAATAAAATATACAAATACAGAAAAAATTGAATTGGATAAAAATATTAAAGCTATGGAGTTGCTAATTGGAGAAATATCTGAGATTTCAATTGAAAATAATGAATTAGAAAAAACTAAATTAAAAAAAGTGATTAAAGAATATGAAGAAGATTTGAGATTAAAGGAAAGAGAGCAAGGAAATTATCTAAATGAAATTAGTAATTTAAATCAGAAGTATGAAGAGGGGATTAGGCTAAAAAATGAGCTAAATGAATTAAATAAAAAAGTGAAAGAAAATGAAAAATTAGTTATGATCGGCGAAAGTATAAAAAATATTTATTCAAGAGTTCCTGAACTCATTATTCAAAGTATATCTGAAAATATATCGAATTTTATTACTCAAAAAATGAATGATTTATTGAGTGGTCATGGATTTGAAAGAGCGATACTTACATATGAAGGAGACATTGAGGTGTATTCAAAAAACCAAAAAATTGATAAAAGAACATTATCAGGTGGTGAGTTTACAATACTTGGTTTAATATTAAGAATAGCATTGGCGGATTTTGTTGCCAAACTAGATTTTCTAATACTAGATGAACCAACAAATCATTTAGATGACAGAAGAGTGAATGAATTTATTGAGATGGTTGATAAAGATAATATATTTGAGAGTTCAAAAGGGCAATTAATCATTGTGACACATAGGGAGGAATTTGGAAGAAACGCAAAAAATACCATACATGTAAATGTGAGAGGAAATCAAAGAGAGGTAATTGCATAATGGTTGTGAAAATTAAGATTAAATCATTCGCAATGATAAGAGAAATCTTAGGAGATGAAGAAATTAATATGGAAATCGAAAAAGGCATGAATTTATTTGATATTCTAAAATCTTTGACGAATATGTATTCGGATCTATCAATGATTTGGTTTGATGATGATGTTTGGAACCCAAATTTTGTAATTTTAATTGATGATGAGATAATATCCCCAAAAGAATTTAAAATGAGAACCTTTGAGAATGGTAATAAAATGATAATATTACCACCTAGCGGTGGAGGGTAATCATATTTAATTAACAAATATTTTAAACAGATTAAATTATATGAAATTGGGTTTTATCATGGGTGAAAAGGTATTAATCACTAGTGCATTGCCATATATAAATTCAATAAAACATCTTGGTAATTTAATTGGATCAATATTACCGGCTGATGTTTTCGCACGATATCAAAGATTGCAAGGAAATGATGTAATTTATATTTGTGGTACTGATGATCATGGTACTCCAGCTGAAATTTCTGCGATGGAAGCAAATATACCCGTAGATGAATTTTGTGATGAAATGTATATCACACAAAAGAAAATATATGAAGATTGGAATATTGAATTTGATTATTTTGGAAGAACTCATGATATTGAAAACCATGAAATAACCCAAGAAATTTTTCTTAAATTAATGGATAATGGATATGTGGTTGAAAAAACTAGTATTCAATTATATTCAATAGATGACAAACGTTATTTGCCGGATCGATTTGTGATCGGAATTTGCCCTCATTGTGAATATGAAAATGCAAGAGGAGACCAATGTGAAAATTGTACGACTTTATTAGATCCCACTGATTTAATCTCTCCAAAATCATCTATATCTGGTAGTTTTAATTTGGAAAAAAGAGATGTTAAACATTATTATATAGATTTACCTAAGCTTGAAAGCAAGATTAAAGATTGGATAGAAAGTCAGAAAAACTGGCCTCAAACATCTATATCTATTGCGAAAAAATGGTTGAAGGAGGGATTAAAAACTAGAGCGATTACTAGAAATTTAGATTGGGGGATTGATTTACCGGGAGATTATTATGATCCTGAAAAAGTATTTTATGTTTGGTTTGATGCCCCAATTGGTTATATTTCAATTACCAAAAAATGGGCAGATAAAATTAAGAAAGACCCAAAATTATTCTCCCAATTTTGGAAGGATGAAAAAACCAAATACTATCAATTCTTAGGAATTGATAACGTTCCGTTTCATGCAATTACATTTCCTGGTACTATACTTGGATATAATGAGAAAAACAAAGACCCATATAATCTTACTAATTTTATCAAAGGTTTCCAATGGTTAAATTGGGAAGGTGAAAAATTCTCTTCTTCTCAAAAAAGAGGAATATTTACTGATAAAGCATTGGAGCATTTTCCAGCAGGTTATTGGAGATATTACTTATTACTAATTGCACCAGAACGACAAGATACATCATTTCAATGGAAAGGTTTTCAAGATGCAGTAAATAACGATCTCAATAATTTATTAGGAAATTTAGTTAATCGTTTAACTACGTTTACCTCAAGATATTTTGAGAACTCAATCCCAGAAGCAAAAAAAGGTGACAGAGAAATCGAATTAATGGGTTCATTTCAAAGTGCATTTGAAAATTATATATCAGAATTTAAACAAGTTGAGTTTCAAAAACCATTGAAAATAATAAGATCATTATGGCAAGAATTAAACAAATATTTTCAGGAAAAAGAACCTTGGAATACAGTCAAAGATAAGGAAACGATGGATCAGACAAAAACAACAGTGTCAATGCTTGCCCATGGATTAAGAATAACAGCCATAATGTTATTTCCTTTTACCCCAAAAATTGCAAGTAATGTACTTCTTATTTTAGGTATGGAAGATATTGATATTTATCAAGAAAAATATGATAAATTACTTGATTGGGAAGCACTAGAAAATACTAAAATTCCTAAATTAGAGAAAAATTTGTTTGAAAAAATAACCGATGAAAATATTGATAAACTTAAAAAACTATATGGACCAGTTGAGTCAGATAAAGTTATGAAAAATGAAGATAATATAAGTTATGAAGATTTTAGTAAAGTGAATTTAATTACTGTTAAAATTTTAAATGCAATTGAACATCCTAATGCCGATAAATTATTAGTTTTAACAGTTAATGATGGAGAAAGGCAAGATAGAACTATAGTTGCAGGAATTAAAAATGATTATAAAATTGATGAATTAATTGGTAAAGATATAATTATTGTTGATAATTTGAAACCTACAAAAATAAGAGGAATATTATCTGAAGGAATGCTATTAGCTGCTGAAGATGAGGATAAAGTAAGTTATTTAGAACCAAATAAAAAAGTAAAAGAAGGCAGTAAAATTAGGTAATATTTTACAATAGGTGTTTATAAATTGATTTTAGAATATTTTTATGTTAGTCTTATTTTGTCAATTTTATTATGTGGATTAGTTGCAGGTTTAGTATTTGGGTTTGCCGTAGTGGTCATGCCGGGTATATCAAAACTTTCGGATAGAGATTTTCTGATCACATTCAAAAATATAGATAGAATAATTCAGGATAACCAGCCTGCATTTATACTTGTCTGGGTAGGTTCAATTGCTGCGGTGATATTGACATTTATATTGGGAACTCTAAAATTGAACGGGAGCGTATTATATCTACTTTGGTTAGGATCATTTATTTATATTTTTGGAGTACAATTACCTACAATTCGTTTTAATATCCCCCTAAATAATGATATACAAAATTTGGATATTGTAAAATTAGATGAAGCTGAATTAGCTATATTTCGAACTAATTTTGAAACACCATGGAATTTTTGGAATAGATTTAGAACATTAAATGTAATCGGAGTAATAATTGTATTCCTTTTCATCTTGTATTTACGATAATTAAATTATTACATATTATGATCCATCTTGTCATATAAAGACCCATTAAGCTACTCGATATATTATATATAATGAGCTGCTCAATCTGCTATATCGTAAATTAGCAGATGACGAGACAATCATTATTAAGTGATTTACCCGGTAACTTATTATGCTAGATTAGATGTGAAATCCTGTGGATACCTCAGATTTTCTAATTGAGCGTTATTATGCAAAATATGAATTTTCAACAAAGTTCATGCTTAGTTCTTCAGATGCTGAGTCATGGACTATTGATGAACTTTTTTCCTTAGGAGAAAGCGATAAATTGACAGAGAAACTATCCAAACTCCATCTGGGATACACCGAGTCACAAGGAGATCCTCAGTTAAGGAAAATGGTTTCTAATCTTTATTCTGGAGTTTATTCAAAAAATATCCTGATGTATACGGGTGCAGAGGAAGGTATTTTTTCATTTGTAAATGCAGTACTTGATCCGGGGGACCATATTATAGTTATGTTTCCTGCATATCAATCACTTTATCAGATCGCAAAGGATCGTGGAGTGGATGTTTCATACTGGGATTGTATTGAGGATGATGGATGGAGACCTTCTCTTGAAAATTTGAGACGATTAGTCAAGAATAATACTCGGGCCTTAATAATCAATACACCGCACAACCCTACAGGTTTTTTATTTAGCCATGATGAAATTCAGGAGATTGTTGAAATCTGTAAAAATGAAGATATTTACCTATTTTCAGATGAAGTATATCGTTATAGTGAATATGATTCAAATGACAGGTTATTATCAGCAGTTGAGATGTATGATAAAGCTGTCACTTTAGGTGTGATGTCAAAACCAATGGGTCTTCCAGGATTAAGAGTCGGTTGGATAGCGACTAAGGATGCTGAAGTCTACCAAAAGATGCAACACTTCAAAGATTATGTTACAATATGTGGAAGTGCTCCATCGGAGTTTCTTGCTAAAGTTGCGATGAGTCATTTTGATGTTATTATGAAACGCAACCGAGATCTTATCCAGTCTAACCTCCAGATTCTACGAAATTTTATGGATAGCAATAAAGATGTATTTCAATGGGTAGAGCCCAAAGCAGGAAATATTGCGTTTATACGTTTATTATTAGATATGGATGTTGATACATTTTGTGACCAACTCAGAGAGAAAGAAGATGTATTACTTCTTCCTGCAAGTACCTATGAATATGGTCAGAACCACTTTCGAATAGGTTTTGGAAGAAAGAATTTTGAGGATGGACTTTCAAGGCTATTAAAATTTGTCCTTTCAATCAAAGGAAACTAAAATGGTTAAAATTAGATAATACTATTGTCGGTCAAATATAAAAAAATATTATATATAGATACTATATGAACAATATTAGATGGATGATAATGGGATATCAATTTTAAGATTAACGAAGATTGGAATAGTTTTGACATCAATTACATTGATTGATAATATAATAATTTATTATATAGGAAATGAATTTGGTGCATTTGATGGATTTCAAGTTGGTGGTGTTGAATTTGGATTAAGTAATGTGGTAATATTGACGTTGGTATTGTTATTTTTAGGTTATGTAGGATTTTATTTATTAGTAAATATATTAAAAATTGATATGAAATTAATTAGATATGTTGCAATACTTGTCGTATGTTTATCATTATACTTACCAGTCATAAGTATCCCAGAAGAACAAGCTATCACGAAGATTGTTCTATCTTTAATGCACATTTCATCTGGAATAACAGTTATTGCTGGATTAACTTATGATGAATTAATTTTGAAATATATAAAATAAAATACTAAATAAGTAAAATTATTTGATGATTATTATTTTTATATTATTATAAATTTAGATTAATTTCTTCTTCTGATTGCGAAACTCATTGCTACAATTGAAGCCATACCAAGTACCATGAAAGTTGGATCTATAGGAGATTTACCTTCAGATTCTTGTTGGGTTACTGTAACAGTTGAACCATCAGCTGTAACTGTGGCTGCATCTTGGGTAACAGTAACGTTAGCACCTGCCTCTGTAACAGTGACATTGACACCTGCTTCGGTTTCTGTTTCTGTTTCTGTTTCTGTTTCATATTCTGTTTCTGTTTCTGTTTCAAAATCTTCGTAAATGCTTACTGAGTCATATGAACCTGAAGCTAAATTTAGGAAGAAGTAACTAATTAGATTTGCAATTACAACTGAACCATTGTGCCATTCACCTTTCTTTTCGGTGGTGTCACCATTCATAAATTTATAGTCTGTAAATATTGATTCACCAGAGACTGCTACCATAGAGTCTTTGGTACCACTTACATCATCTATTGTTTGGGTTACTAACATTGGATAGTTACCTGTGACATTATTATATGCATAATAGTCTGAATTTTGTAAACCTAAGTTACCATCTAAAGCAATTGCTCCAGCAGATGTGTTTAAGACAATGTTGACTTCATTTCCGCCAAAAGCAAGGTCTGCAGTTCTTAAATCACCCCAGTGTGTGCTGTTAACAGCATATGCTACTGCGGTTGGACCATGCATTACTAATTGATTGAATCCATCAGTGACATAATCAGTCAAGTCTGAGGAAACACCAGTTGAGTTTACGACTACACGGTATGCTGCTGCATCATTTGAGGTTGGGTCTTCTACTGAACCAGAGTCTAATCTTAGATCTGATGAAATTTCAGCAAGTAATGGATTACCAGTATTATTTGCATCATAATAACCTGCATAATCTGATTCTCCACCAACCCATAGGAATTTATCTCCTGACTCAAACCATGTCTCAATTGCGGATAAATTACCTGCAGATAAAACATTGTGAGTTCTGGGTAGTAAAAGAACATCAGGATCATCAGATGCTAATTGAGTTGCGAAATCGTATTCGTCAACCCAGGTAACATTATTACCGTCAGCTCTTTCAAAGTTAGCCTTTAAGGTATCGACGCTGGTTGCGAAATTATTCCCACCATAAGCAAGAAGTTTTATGCCCTCAACGTACACAACTGGACCTTTATCATAACCAGCTAATGCTGGGGCAGAATATCCTGCCATGATAAATGTCCCTACAAGAAGTAGTGATATGAATTTTATGTAATTCTTCATGATAGCTTGATCACCAAGTAATTCACGTTTGTCGACAATGTTTTTAATAGTTACGGATAAACATTAGCTAGTATTTCATTTATTATTTTGACAAAAAGAAGAGAGGCCATAAATACAAATAATTAAAGATAGAAGGGATTTTTATGTATTAGCGCTTATTTTTACGGATTACTGCAATTATAAATATACCAATAAAAAGAGGACTCAAAAATGAATGTGTGTTACTACTATTGGTTTGTATATCGATGGGACTTGAGTATATTTGAGAAGTATTTACTAGTGTTGTTTCAATTATTGTAGACGAGTTAGAGTTGTTACTATTTTCTGTTGTAGAAGTTTCTGTCGTCGAATTTAATGTAGTATTCGTAAGAACAGGTATTGGGATATCAATGATTTGGATTGGTTGGTCAATATTAGAGTCCATATCAATTAAGAAATTTTCATATTGATGAGTATCGTATCTGTCAGGATCAATTTGACCGACTACGGTTTGATTTGATCTAGAATGATAAGTGGGACCGACAACACCTGTTTCACCAATTATATTACCTGCAGTTATGCGTATTTTTAAATCTGCTCTAGAATTATATGGAAGATAAAAACTTCCATTATGAGAGACATTTTCTAATTTTCTATCAATTATGAATGTATCATCAACTTGTAGTGCTTTGAATATTTTTATGAAAATATTACTGATATTGCTTGTTCCATGAATAAACCATTCTACTTTATGTCTAGAATCTGCGGAAGATACTTTTAACTCAATATTATATGGGGCAAATAATTCACCATAAGATGAATTAATAAGTATTGGTAAAGATTTTCTACCTTCATTACCATAAATATCCGTTGCTGTAATTTGATAAATGTAGACTTTATTAAGTTCATATTGATAATTGTCTGTATAAGTTGTAATTGACTTATCAATGTCAGTTAGTAAAGTTCCGTTTCGATAAATACTATATTTTAGCAAATCTAATTCGGTATTAGGTGACCAAGTAATTGTTGGATAATTGTTTGTAAAGTCAGTAACTGATACTTTTTGAGGATTTAGAGGAGGTCTTAAATCAACGGAGTCAGATTTAAAATTGAACCAAGTGTACATTGGTTTATGATCTGAAGCAGTTATTACTGCAGGATGATCGGTTACCACAGAAGAGTTAACTAAATATTTGGTCATATGTTGATTAACAAAAATGTAATCTATTCGATCCCTGAAGTGATCTATGGAAGTATATGAACCCTGATGATTTAATGTGAACCCTTTACGATCTGGATTTAAGTCACGATATGTATCAAAGAAAATATGATCTTTTGGAGCCAGAGGATGAGATGAATTTATCATCATATCGATGGGAATAGTATCTAAATTATCTTGCATTGGTGCTAAATAATCAACTTCTGTATCTTGAGAAGTTAGAGAGTTAAAATCACCACCATATAAAATTGGCATTGAAGGATCAACCGTATCAAAATAATTCATTAATCCTTCATGTTCTAATAATCGAGCAGCTAAATTATCACAACATGATAAATGATTGGCCAAGAACATGATCTCAATGTCTTCAATTTCAATTATAGCTTGCATATAGGGATGATTCATTTTATGTTCTGTTCCGTCATCTAATGTTACATAATCTATGACTTCAGTACTTTTTATTGGGAATCTAGAATAAATCGCTTGACCATCTGTTGTTGAAACTGCATCAAAACCAACGACTTCATATGGTATTTCGTCTTCAAAATAGGAGTTTAATTCATCTCGCCAACCTGGTAAATTATCTTTAGATCCTGTTTCAACTTGTATCAATATATCTGGATTTTCTTGTCTTATAATTTCTTTCCACTCAGGGTTTTGACCTGCTTCAACTGTATTATAATTTAGGATTTTTACTAGACCTGATAGATCTTTTTCTGACATATCTGATTCTATTAATTTGATATTATTTTCATTGGGAATATTTGCGGTGATTAGTAATGAGCATGAAATGAGTAACATTAGATAATGAAAATTTTTTGAAAACATAATTTTATTCAAGTTTGTTAATTATTAGTTGTTATTAAATATATTCTCGATAAGAGGTAATAATTTACTTGAGATATATTTTATGTTTTTAATGTATTCTATTATCTTCTTCGTCAAATACTAAAGCTTTGTTAGAAATCATTTGCAAACTGATCTCCGAACCTAATTCCATTGACACTAATTTTTCTAATTGATCAGAAATATTTGCCATTATTTTTGACCCATCATTAAGATCAATTTCGATTTGAAGAAAGTTACCCATATAAGCTTTATATGAAAGCTTACCTGAAATTAAATTTGTATCATTTTTATCAAAAGACAAGATCAAATCGTCATGTCTTATTATTAATTTTACATTTTTGTTTTCATACGATTTTTCAAGTAATTGTTCTACTACATCACCAGATGATAATGTTATGTGAGCAATATTATTTTTTGAATTTATTATTTGACCATTTAGTAAATTGTTTTGACCTACGAAACGTCCGACGAAATGTGAGTTAGGGTTTGAAAAAATTTCAAGCGGAGTTCCTAATTGGACAACATTTCCAAAATTCATTACTGCGATAGAGTCAGATATTGCTAATGCCTCTGTTTGATCATGAGTTACATATACTACAGTTACACCAAATTTTTTCGCTACATCTCTTATTTCAGTTCTTAATTCGACTCTTAATTTGAAGTCTAGATTAGAAAGAGGTTCATCACATAATAAAATTGTAGGTTCAATTGCAAGTGCTCTTGCTAAAGCAACTCTTTGTTGTTGACCTCCTGATAATTGTCCTGGATATTTAGTTTCATGACCCTCGAGTTGAACTTGTTTAACTAAGTTCATTACTTTTTCTTCGATTTCTTTGGAGGGTAGTTTTCTAATTTTTAACCCATACCCAATATTTTCCTTTACGGTCATATGAGGCCATAATGCGTAATTTTGAAATATCATACCCATATCTCTTTTTTGAGGAGGAAGTAATGTAATATCTTCATTTTCTAAAATAACTTTTCCGTCCGATGGAATGATGAAGCCTGCAATAGATCTCAAAATAGATGTTTTCCCACACCCTGATGGACCTAATAGAGTAACTATTTCACCATCACCAATGGATAAATCTACTCCTTTGACTGCATGGAAATCTTCATAGTGTATGTTTAAATTTTCTAAATTTAAGTTAGCCATAAAATCAACTCTCTCATATACCTGTAATCGCTTCTGCACGATTCTTTAACAAAACATTGGTAATGAATAAGCTAAGTGCTTGTAAAAACATTAAGAACATACCCATTGCTGCAAGTGCTCCAATTTTTCCATTTGCATCTGCCATGGCCCAAGTTACTGTACCATGAGTTTGAGTATTGACTAATATTAAAGTCGTTGAAACTTCACTCATATTGTATACTAATGCAATCAATGCACCTGCTACTATATTCAAGACAATTAATGGAATTATAACATTATAAATTGTTCTGCCTTTAGATGCGCCTAAATTATGTGCTGCTTCTTCTAGAACTGCATCAGTTTGTTGCAGACCTGCATATACTGCTCGAACGGTAAATGGGAATTTTCGAATAGTATAACTGATAATCAAGATTATGGGGGCATAAATTAGAGGATTGAATGTCAATTGAATATTTCCAAATGGTATTGCATCAGTCCCACCGAATAATAAAATAAATCCAATACCCAATACAACACCTGGTATTGCAAGAGGGATAGTAATCATTGTATCAAAAGCGGATCTTCCTGTAAATTGCTTTCTATTTGCTACATAACCAGCCATTGTAGCTAAAATCACAATAACACCAGTGGAGATTAATGAAAAGATCATAGTATTTTTGATGTAACTTCCAAATCCATTTTCCAAATCGAAAAGCTCTTGATAGTTACTTGTAGACCATTTTAAAGGTAATATTCCTGGTTCAGTTAATGAAGCGATGAAAATGCCGATATGAGGAATTAATGATAAGGTGAGTAGAATAATAAAATATGAATAAATTGCGATTAAATAAAGTATATTAGGATTTGCAGTTCTGAATGTACCTGCTCTTCCTTTACTTATCATTGAATATTGCCTTTTTTCAGTATATCTTCTGATCATGAAGAAACCTATAATTGATAAAATTAATAAAAATGCAGATAGGATTGAAAGCTCTGCAGGTAGTCTTCCTGTTTCACTTAAAGATTGACGAACAGTTGAGAGAATATAATATGTTATTGTTTTTCTAGCGGTTAAATCTCCAAATCCTGCAAAAATGGCAGGAGTACCTAAATCTTCCATGGATAATATGAGTACAAGAATACTGCCAGACGCAATACCCGGTAATGCTAGAGGAAGGGTGACATTTTTCACTACTTGAAATCTAGTTGCACCCATATTTTCTGCAGCTTCTTCAAGTGATGGATCTGCATTCATTAGTGAAGAGTATACATTTAGATATATAAGTGTAAAATAATGTGCGCTTTGTACAAAAACAATTGCAAACATTCCTTGAAGCACAATCCTTATACCAAATAAAGGTTCTAAGATTTCAGTATTAACCAACCCATTGTACCCTAATAATGCCATATAACCTATTCCAGATACGAATGGAGGTAATACTAATGGAATTAATAGAAATCCACCTAGAAGAGTTTTACCTGGTAACTCAACTCTTGCCATTAAGAAAGCTGTAAAAATTCCTATGACCAAAGACAAAATTGTTGAGGCTACACCCATAAAAATAGTATTAAGGAAAACACCATAATCTGGACCTTTTAAGAGATAAGCAGTAAAGTTTGGATCACTGCTATCAATTCTTATAAAATAAGTATCTGCATTTCTTGATGGATCAAAAAAATATTGCCTTTGAAATATTTCTTGATAAGTTGAGAAAGGGAAATTTCCATTTGAAAAAAAAGCTCCAAACATTACTTGTAATAAGGGTACTATCATAAAAAGTCCAAAAAATGCGGTGATAAAAATGATTATTGACCAAGAAATTGGATCGTCTCTCATTTCACGGCGTATGGAAATTAATTTTTCTCTTAAATTAGATGATTTTGTTTCTAATAAATCAGGAGAATTACTTTCCATACTGATCACCTCTTATTTGATTTTCATAATAGTTTATTGACAATTATCAAAAAATGTCCACCTTTTTTTTGATATTGAGTCTATTTAGTAGCAAAGGCGTAGCTAAACCTACTAATAACCACGAAATGTTAAAGGGCACATCTTCAACACTACTTTCTACAGCGCTAACTGAAGTTTGCTCAGTAACTTGTGAAGTAACTTCGACTTCGGATGTCGTCGTGACGGTATTTCCTTGTGAGTCAGTAGTGGTAATTGTGGTTTCTGTTGTTTCTACAGTTTCAGTGGTATATGTGAAAGGATCATCAACAGCTTCTTTTGCTTCGTTATATTTGTCTATAGAGTAGCTTTCCCATGCTGATTGTTGTTCTTGCCTAAATGTAGAGTCACTAATCATTTGTTGATTAATTTCCTGTGCTTTAGTTAAATTTATAGCAGGTACACCATATATGTCAAGAAGTTGATCCAATCTTTGATCAGGTGCAGGATCAAATGCACCACCTTGATAATTTAATGCGATTTCAGACCAACTATCTCTTAGAGTTGTATGAACATTGGTAATTGTTGCTTCAAAATGATATCGCATGGCTTCTTCTAAAGATAAAGATAAGTCTTCATCGAATGTTATACCTTCATTTTCTAATGTTTTAGAGTAAAGATTTTCTACTAGGGCCACTTGTGATTCTACTATGTATGTATCTTCTCCTACTAATGATCTAGCAGCATCGAATGCATCAGATCGTACGGGTAATCTATTAATACGATTGTCCAACCATAATGCTTGTCCTTCTGCAGATAAAACAAATTTTGTGAAAGCTCTGGCTGCATCTAAATTGGGTGCATTTTTAGATATTGCAATTGGGTCACCATTAACAATTGATGATCCTTCTGGAATAACATATTGACAATCTGGATTTTCATTCATAGCTATGACTCCGTAAAAATCGATAGTCATTGAAACAGCTACATCACCTCTTTCTACTGCGGCTCTGGTTTCTACAGAACCACCATATATTTGAGAATTACCCGCCATGGAGTAAATGATTTCCCATCCTCTTTCCCAACCGAATTTTTGCAAAATAATTTGATAAATACGAGTATTTGAGGTAGTGTCAGGTGCATTCCCCATAGCAATATTATTTTGTGCGGCAGTAGTAAAAAATTCAGGAGATGCCAGATCTTCCCAAGTAGTAGGGAATGGTAAATTTCTAGATTGCAATGTATTATTATTTACAGTAAACCCAAATGAAGATATTGCGGCTGCAACCCATTTCAAATTATTACTTTCGTCATATTTCTTCATTTCTGCACCTGCGATTGTATCAGAGACATTTGCACTAATCCAATTTAATAGAGAAGTATCATTTATTGATCTAAGATGATCGGCAGCTACTAAATTATTGAAAAGAGTGGGACCTCCTCCCCATGCAACTGATGCTCCAATTGCAGGATTTGTCAAGGCGGTTTCAAATGCAGCATATGTTGTTGGTGCAACAAATGAGATTTGATTGGCACTAGTAATTCCTACGGAAGCGCCCAGTGCAGACTGAGCGAAATATTCTGCATATTTTAGATAAATTGTACTATCATGTCTTGTTGCAATTACGAGATCATTTAATGCATTAGGGGCTAGATTTTGATTATCTTCATTGACTATTGTCGCACTTGATGCGGAGAAAACAAACGAACTAGTGGTCAAGAGTGTGAATGTGAATATCATAAAAATATAATTTTTTTGTATGCTCAACTTCATTAAATTGACAATCGTAATACATTTTATTAATATTATGCTTCTAAAATCATAAATCGAATTTTATTGGTAAAAGGATACCATGGAGATAAATTTATCTAATATATTCAACCCATTTATTTTATTTTGATTGATCTGAGAGCCCCATTTTGATAAATAAAAGAGGTACAACAATTATTCCAAAAAAGGTAACAATTGAGTAGCGTAACCATCTAAATAGAAACCCTAAGATTGAATTATCATCAACTAAAGAAGAGAATAAAGTATCTAATCCAAATAAAGGAATTGAAAGAACTGCAAATCCTAATGCTAATCTCATTATATAATTCAAAATTCGTTTTACTGGAGAAATTGAGCTTAGAGCTGGATTAAAGTTAACTAATTTTTGTTCTAATGTTATACTGATAACTAGTCCTGAAAAAACTCCTGCGAGTGTGACTATTGTAGAATTTTTTGTTTCAAATCCAGAGGTAAAACCAAGAATCAAAATGAAGAGAATAGGAGCAATGATAGAAAGGACTCTGACATATAGAACTTTAACATTCTTCCATTTACTAGCTATGGTAATTTCATATTTGCCAATAATTATTACAATGATATAACCGATGATCCATCCTAAAATGATATCTTCTAAATAATGTACTCCTAAATATGGGCGGGAAAAACCAATTAAAAAAATGATAATTGGAGTGAAAATCCTAGTTATTTTAGAGTTAATTTGTTTATGAAAATAATGCCAAAAAGTCATACTACCTTGAGCATGACCTGATGGAGTCGAAAATGAATGAGCGGTTTCTTCAATATCATTTTCGGAGATAGCCCAGTTTTCATCATATGTATTTTCATTAACGTATGGTCTGGGGTTTTGAATTATATTTTTTAAAATTTGATTGAAAATTAATGATAGAATTAATGCAAAAGTTACTTTTATTGCGACCTTTTTGTCATAAAGCCAGTAAATAGTTATAACGACAATTATATAACCTAAAGAGTCACCTAAGAATGTAAAAAATAAAAAAATATTTGTTAAAATATCAGTCCTATTTTGGAGTAACCAATCAATAATGTTAATATTCCAAGGTAGATCTACCACATATCTTACTGAAAATATTTAGATATGAAGGTTTTGCGAAATAAAAAAAAGAAAGTATAAAATAAGTTGAACTGCTTTGTAAAATAATAAATTGGGTGATAGATATGGAAATATTATGAAGGTAAATGATGAAATACCAATTTTTCCTTTACCTAATGTAATATTATTCCCAGGTATGATACTTCCATTACATATTTTTGAGAATAAATATAGAGATATGATTGATGACTTAATAGATAAAGATCCTGAGGACAGATTAATCGCAATAACTTGCATGAAGGTAAAGAATGATGGACGATATAGTTATGAAAAAATTTGTACAGTTGGACAACTGATTAGTGTCAAATTTCTAGATGATGGAAGATCAAATATTTTGATACAAGGAAAGTTTACTGCAGAGGTAGAACCTATTAAGAATCAACTTAAGGAATACTTAAATTGTGAAATTAAACTTATTAGAGAGGAATATTGGAAAAATCCTTATGAGGATAAAACTCCTAAATATTATGAATTGTTAGAGTCCATAGATAATATGAAAAAAAGAACTAACTTAGTTATTAATAATTTAGAAGATTATGAATTTGAAGATTTAATTAATGGGATTGCTTTTTCGTTTAATTTGAATAGCGAATTAAAACAACAAATATTAGAAACTCAGGAGTATGAGCAAAGGTTGAAAAAATTGATAGAAATAATAGATAAAATAGGACATTATGTGAATTACAAACCAAATATCAAAAAGTTCGAGGAGATTAATTAATCATAAATATATTTTATTCAATTTTATTTATTACATTCAATAGAATTATAAAAATTTAAGAGATTTAAGAGAATATAATGATTAAATTTAGTGAAGACCAACAGATGATTATAGATTTAGCAAAAGAAATCGCGGAAGAAAATATTAAACCACTAGCTTCAAAATATGATCAAGAAGAGAAATTTCCTTGGGAGAGTGTAAAGCAATTACAAGAATTAGGATTTATGGGAATGATGGTAGAGGAAGAGTATGATGGCACAGGTTTGGATACGATTTGTTATGCGCTAGCTATGGAGGAAATTTCAAAAGCCTGCGCTTCTACTGGTGTGACTATGAGTGTGAATAATTCATTATATGCTTATCCTGTACAAAAATATGGGACTGCAGAACAAAAAGAAGAATTTTTGAGACCAATTGTAAGTAAGAAAATTGGTGCATTTGCCTTGTCTGAGTCTGATGCAGGTTCAGATCCAGCATCTATGCGCACAACAGCCTTAAAAAATAAAGATGGTTATGTAATCAATGGATCAAAAATGTGGATCACAAATGGTGGAGTGGCTGATAATTTCATAGTATTTGCGAAGACTGATTCCCAAAAAGGTCATAAGGGAATATCTGCATTTATAATGAATAAGGATGATAAAGGCTTAAAAATTGGAGCTGAAGAGAAAAAATTAGGAATTAAAGCATCATCAACTACACCCTTATCTTTTGATGAATGTTTGATACCTGAAAATAGGTTATTAGGTGATTTGGGTGAGGGCTTCAAAATAGCAATGAATACATTAAATGGTGGAAGAATAGGAATAGCATCTCAAGCAATTGGTATAGGTCAAGCGGCTATTGAGTCTGCAAAAAAATATATGGTTGAAAGACATGCTTTTGGTGGACCTATTGCCAAATTTCAAGGTTTGCAATTCATGATGGCGGATTCAGTTATGGAGATTGAAGCGGCTAAAGCATTGACATTAAAAGCTGCATCTATGAAGGATAGAGGAGAAAGATTTGTAAAAGAAGCTGCGATGGCGAAGCTGTATTCTTCAGAGGCTGCGGTGAGGGCAGCAGATAGAAGTTTGCAAATTCATGGAGGTGCAGGATATAGTAAAGATTTTCCTGTGGAAAGATATTGGAGAGATGCTAAAATAACTGCTATTTATGAAGGTACTTCAGAAATTCTTAGGGTTGTCATAGCAAGGGAGACATTAGGCAGATATTAAGTTCTCAAATTAATTATTTATACGTTCGAGAGCTATTTTTGCACTATCTGCAATATCTTCATTGAGATTTGAAATAAATTTTTTGATTATTGGTATTGCTTTCGCATCTCCAAGTGTAGCTAAGGCAAGTAAAGTTTCATGCACAACAAATGGGTTTTGATCATTATCAAGTTGATCTACCAAATGATCGATCACTGATTGACTAGCGGTTTCTCCTAAACAAAATATTATTTCATGTTTTACTATAGGATTAGTTTCATGGTGAAGTGCTTTGATTAGAAGGTGGACATCTTCGGGTTGATTTGATTCTAATAATTGAAATGCAGCTTGTATTCTATTTTCAGGTTTAGTCATTAAATCTAATACAGTATTTTTTGAGAATTTTTTTGAAATTTTAGATATTTTCATATCTAATCTATCTAATGATATTTGTGCAGTATCGACAATATCAGGGTTATTAGATAACAATAATTTTTCGAGAGTTGATCTAGATTTAGGGGTACCTAAATTACCCAAAGCTAAAGCAGCTTCATGGATTACAAATGGATTTTCATCATTTTCTATAGCTGTTATGAGTATGCTAGAACATTGAGGATTATTTATTTCTCCTAATGAATATGCACATTCATGTCGCACAATTGCATTTGGATCATAAAATAATCCAAATTTTAATGCTGAAATTGACTTTTCACTAGGATTTGATAGTAAATGGAAGGCAGATTGAATACGAATCTCAGGTGTGAATTTAGTATTTTCTAAAATATCAATCGCAAGATTAAGATCCATGTCAAATATATCTTGATAATATTAGTATAAAGATTAAATTATATAGCTAAAAATTTGATATTAATCTAAATATAATTGTGATCTTGTTAAATGATTTTTGAACAGAAAAAATTCTCCATTGTATGTAATTTGAACGACTTCGCTTGTTTTCAAATATAAATTATGTTTTGTCAAGAGATATACTAAATCTGATAAGTTTGGGTTATGACCAACTATTAGCAATTTATCTGTTGGTGATATTAAGTACCAATCTTGAATTTCTTGGCGAACATCTGAGGGTTCCCCCCAAACTTCCAAAGAATTCTTGATAATAGGCGTGAGATCAGTATGGTAATTATTCTGTATTATTTCTAAAGTTTGTAATGCTCTTGTAAATGGAGAGACCCAAATGGTGTTAAATGAAATATTTTTAGAATTCATTCCTTTGCTACATTTATTTTGTCGTCTTATACCTATATCTGATAGGGGTCTAACTGAGTCTGTTGGCCACCTTGTATAATCATGGGCCGATTTGGCATGTCTGACAATGATAATTTCCATTAATGAATATCATTATTTTAATTTAAAAATTAAGAGAGGAGGCAAATTAAATTTGTTGAATAAATGTAGATTGTTTTACAACGATAATTTAAAAATCAAGCATATTTGTTATGATATAGGTATAATAAAATGAGTGAACAATTTGAAACAGTATCACTTTTAGTAGATGCAGGAGAAGCAAAACCAGGCGGATCTATGGCACCAGCCTTGGGTCCATTAGGATTAAATTTAGGTAAAGTAGTGGCAGATATTAACTCGGCTACTTCTTCATTCAAAGGTATGAAAGTACCGGTAGATATAATTGTTAATGTAGAGAAAAGAACATATGAAATTAGTGTGGGGCTACCTCCAACATCTGCTTTAGTATTGAATGAAATTGGATTAGCTAAAGGATCTGGGTTGGCTGGAACGGAAATTGTAGGCAATGCAGAGTTTGATCAAATCATGAGAGTAGCTGATGCCAAAAAATCAGATTTGTTAGCGGCATCATTAGGAGCCGCATGTAAAGAGGTTCTTGGAACCATGGTATCTATGGGAATTACATGTGATAGTTTAGATGTTAGAGAAGTACAGAAAAAAATCGATAATGGCGATTATGACGATCAATTATCTCAATATGAAAAGAGTAATCCGTTTTTTTAAAAAAAAGTTAAATTAAATTTGATTTGTATTTTTAATAAAATTATCGAGTAGGTTTTTCTTTTTTACCTGTAACTAATTGTTCTAACGATGCACCATTGACTTTCATTACTCGCCATTTAATACCTGGAATATCTCCTTTGGCACCACCTTTGGCACCTCCGATACCTTCGAGGATAACTTCATCGTGAATATCTATATAGAGAAGACCACCATCATTTGGAACAAAAGCTCCTATTTGCTTCCCATTTTTTACGAGTTGAACTCTAACACATTTTCTTAGAGCAGAATTTGGTTGTTTAGAACCAACACCATATTTGTCTAGTACTATACCTTTCGCCTGAGGTGCTCCTTCTAATGGATCTGCTTTTACATTTAATCCTAATGCTCTTCGTTTGTAGTCGATATCTTTCCATCTAAATCGTCTACGTTTATCTTTTAGGGTTCTTGCGGCATTAATTCCATTTGGACTTTTTCTTCTTCCCATTTGTCTCTAACATAAGCTAACAATAGAGCCTTTTTAATATTTAGTTCATGTTCAATTGATGTATAATTTTCTAATTAATTTGAAGAGAATTTTTGATAGTTAGGATTAATTGTAAGATCGATCATACCAGTTCCTAACATGACTTCTTGTCCGACCATAACTCTTTCTACAACTCCTACTAAATTATCTTGCTCGCCTCTGATTGCTGCATCAAGTAGATGTTTTACAGTGACTTCAAAAGCAGCTCTGACTAAAACAGATGAGCTTTCTCCGGAGATACCGTGTCTACCAATTTGACGAATGTCACCTGTGAATGTCATTAAATCTGCAACTAACATAATATGCCTTGGATCAACTTCTAAACCTTGTTTTTCCATTACATCATGAGCTTCTTTCAATATTGCGTTTCTAGCAGCCTCAATTCCCAAAGTGTCTGCAATTTCATGAATGTGATTTGTGTAAGTTCTTTGAGGATCTACTCCTGGAATTCTTAATAAAGACATGAAATTTGATCCTTCAGATACTACTTCATATTCATCTCTGCCAAGAGCATCTATTCTATTCTTTTTAATAAGTACTCTTTTTACTCCTTTTAAGCCTTTGATAGGGATATCTCTAATTTTCTCGGCTAGTTTTTGTAAGTCACTTAACTCTGGTTCCTCTTTATCAGGTTTTACATGAATTTCATTTCCAGATTGATCTACTTTGACTGTTGATCTTCTATAAGATGCTTTGTCTCTGACTTCTTCGGGTGTAATATCTTTGTCTTTTAGTAAATTTGTATCAAGCTTTATTGTTACTCTTTCTTCAATTTGATCTATTTCCACACTTTTTGCGATATTTGCGATTGTAGTAAGTTCAATGTTTCTTGCAACTTCTTTGGCTTTTTCTGGATCATATGCATATTCTGGAGTTAATGCTACATTCATTGTTGGAGTTGAAGGGTTTCTTCTAGCATCAACAATTTCAATTAATCTGGGCAGACCAAGAGTTACATTCATTTCTCTTACTCCTGCAAAATGGAATGTTCTTAAAGTCATTTGTGTACCTGGCTCACCGATTGATTGAGCTGCGACCATACCTACTGCTGCACCAGGATCTATTTGAGCAAATTCATAACTTCTTATGATTTCAGATGCGATAAGATCAAATTGTGGCTCAGTGATATATGTTTTACCTTTTGGGTCTACATTTAATTTACTTGCTATTTTGTTTGCTCTAGTAAAAATTTTATCCTCTAATTGATCATAAATTAAAATAGGGATATTGGAGGTATTTTCTTCTATAATTGTAGTTATTTTGTCTCTCACTTGTTTAGCGGATAAATATTTAGATGCCATGATAAAACCTTAATTTTTTCAACATTTTTTAAAAAGTTGAAAGTTATAATTAGTCTATAACTTTTAAGTTAAAAAAAGTTAAGATATGATTTATAATTTAAACGAATTAAATGATGAAATGAGATGGAAGTCATTTTAATTAATATGTTATAAATGAGGAATTTGGATAAGACCATTAAATATTAGAAAAAACCTTTAAGTCGTAATATTAATCATAAAATGTGGACAAAATTGAAAAAATTAGTAAATTATCATTACAGATTCAATTTTCTGCCACTGCAGTAGCAAGTAGTTTGGTACTAATTTTTGTACCTAATTTCGAGACCATATCTTTTACTGCATTTTTATTTGGATTTCTTTTTCCCGTTAAAATGGCAATATATGGGACAATTATTATGACATTGACTTGGGAAATAGTAGCAAGTATGATTTTTGGTTTTTCTGGAATAATATTCCCGTTTAAAATTATTGCATGGATAATTATAATGTTATTAGGAGTATTAGGGAGAAGATTAAAAATTAAACATCCTGGAGAATTTGCTTTTTTTGGAGCAATATCAGCTATAATCTTTGACTTAATTGTAAGCATTTCAAATGTATTAATTTTTATCAATGATAGTTTAAGTTTTGTAACTGCATTTGTATCATTTTTAATTATAGGTTTAGTTTTTACGATATCTCATTTTACTTTTAATTTTGTAATATTTTCATTAATGCCAAAAGTATTCAAGGTTATAGTTCCTTTAATTATAGATAATTATGGAGAATTATGTTTGATTAATGAAAAATATTTTGACGGGGTGAGTAATAATACTGAGGAGAATTATAAAAATATACTTTTTGGAATTGGTAAATTTAGATTTTCGATTTATGTGATAAGTTCGTTAATGTTAATATTTTTACTAATTTTTACAGGTGTCAGCTATTATGAAAATATTAATGAAAGGGAAACAGAAAACATACAAGAAATATCTTTGTCGATTTCAATTTCATATTCTGATCTGAGAGTGAATGAAACTTTTGAACTCGTTGTATATAATAATTATTCTGCATTAAATATTTTAGAGGAGGTTTCAATATTGAATTATACAGATCAATTTGGGATACCATATATTCAAGCGATAAACAATGTATGGGAAAATTTGAATATATCAAACCATTATTGGATATTTTATTTAAATAACATAAAAATTGATAGAGGTGTGAGTTTATTATTTTTTAATGATGGAGATATATTTTTGTGTAGTTATGAAAATTATTAATCAAAAATTATTCTTTGACTTCATCTTCTGCTTCTAGAATTCTATTCATTATTACATCTAAATTGACTGCATTTCCTGCATCTGATTTTGCGGGATCAATATTATCATCACCATATGTGAATTGAATTATTTCTCCTGCTGCATTTCTAACAGTTTTATCATATTGCGCAGACAAGTCTTGCATAGCATTTACTAATCTACGTTGCATATATCCAGATGATGAAGTTCTTACGGCAGTATCAACTAAACCTTCTCGTCCTCCACAAGCATGAAAGAAATATTCTGTGGGAGTTAAACCCGATCTAAATGAAGCATCCACAAATCCTTTTGCGGGTGATGATAAATCACCTCTTTTGAAATGAGGTAAAGTTCTATCTTGGTAACCACGTTTTATTCGATCACCTCTAACTGATTGTTGTCCTACATTGGCAGACATTTGACCTAAATTCATCATATTACCTCGAGCACCAGTTTTTGCCATGATAACAGCCTCATTTTCTAATCCTATGTATTCTGCGGCGATGTTAGCAGCATCATTACGTGCGATAGATAGAACATTTTGAACATGCATTTCTAAAGTTTCTTCTAATGTTTGACCGGGAGATCTCTGCATAGTTCCATCATGATATTGTTGAATTAATGAGTCGACTTCATCTTTTTTACCTTCTAATAATTTTTTAATATCTAATCTTCCAGTATCCGAAACATCTACATCATCTAATCCCATGGAGAATCCCCAACGAGTTATGAATGCAGATAGCATTTTGGTAACTCCATCTAAGAATTTTCTTGTTGCTTCTGCACCAAATTCTTTTAATATTCTGTGAAGGACACTGTTAGCAACTTCTGCTCCAAAGGCAGTTTTATCAATGACTCCTTTTAGTAGTTGCCCCTCCTTAATTTGAATAAAACCTTCATGTGTACAAGTATTAAGAGTACAAATATCTGGAGTTGTGCATAATCGATTTCTCATGACATAATTTAGATCTTTGGGGAATAAAGTTGAAAAAAGGCTTTTCCCAGACCACATAGGTTCTCCATCTATGGAGGTAGTATCGGATGGTGGTAAGTCATCAACTCCTGCAGCAGTGACTAACTCTGTAGCAGTTTGTTTATTGACAATAGTTGATTTTTGGGTAAGTAAATATGCACCAGTGATAAAATCTTGAATAGCACCAATTATAGGTCCACCATATCTTGGAGTAGATATTTGTTCTTGGACTAACATTAAAATTCTAGCTTCTGCTCTTGATTCCTCTGATTGTGGAACATGAAGATTCATTTCGTCACCATCAAAATCTGCATTATATGGTCTACATACACATAGGTTGAGCCTGAATGTTTTTCCTGGCATTACTCGAACTTCATGAGCCATTATTGACATTTTATGTAATGATGGTTGTCGATTGAATAAGACAACATCTCCATCTCTTAAATGACGTTCAATTGTAAAACCTGGTCTTAATGAGTCTGAAATTACAGATGGATCTCTAACGAACCGTAGATCAACTCTTCTTCCATCATCTCGAATAATATAATTAACTCCTGGATTACCTTTTGGTCCTTTCATTACTAATTCTTTCATTTCTTCTATATTCCATTCTGTAACTCTTTCTGGAACTGTGAGGATTTCTGCGATTTCTTTGGGAACTCCAACTTCATTTATTGAGAGTAATGGATCTGGTGAAATAACAGTTCTCGCTGAAAAATCAACTCTTTTACCGGATAAGTTTGATCTAAACCTTCCTTCTTTTCCTTTTAGTCGTTGTGATAATGTTCTAAGAGCTCTTCCTGATCTATGTCTAGCTGGAGGGATACCTGAGGTTTCATTGTCATAAAAAGTTGTAATATGATATTGTAATAGTTCCCATAAATCTTCAACAATTAATTGTGGAGCACCACTTTCACGATTATCCTGTAATCTTTGATTAATACGTATTATATCTACTAATTTATGAGTTAAATCATCTTCTGAACGAATACCTGAGTCTAATGTTATGCTTGGTCTTACTGCCACGGGTGGAACTGCTAAAACCTCAATTACCATATATTCAGGTTTTGCACTTTCAACATCAATTCCTAAAAGAAGTGCATCGTCTGCAGGAATTGATTTTAAACGATTTTGAATGTCTAAAGGTGTAAGTCTGTCGGATACTTTTTGACCATCTGCTGTTTCATATTCTTCATGATATGCGGTTGGTTTTTCTAATCTTATTTTATTTTGGAAATCATCACAATGGAAACAACCACCATCAGAAACGTTTTTTGGATTTATTAGAGCATCTCTATTTCTTTTTGCTTCTTTCCAAATACTATCTACTAGAGTTAAATCTATGGCTCCTTGAAGTTTTTTGGTTTCTTTTAACATATCGGCATATTCAATAATTTGATTTGGCTCAATCATAATTCTTGAACAAGTTCTACAAATTACTTGTAATATTTTATAGATTACCTTATTGAAACCAACATGTACAACTGGTCTTTGAAGTTCTATATGACCGAAATGACCGGGACATTGACCAAGAGTATTGTTACATGTGGCACATCTTTGGCTTGGATCTATTGTACCTAAAGAATTATCCATTAATCCAGAGGGAATTGCAGTACCATCTTCATCAAAAGTGTCAGGTGTAAGTATTCTTTGAACGGACATTCGTCTGATTTCATCAGGTGATAAGAGTCCTAATTTGATATTTCTTATTCGTTTAGGTAATTGTGAAGTAGACATTTTATTTCCTCAAGACATAGTATCAACTGAGGATACTATTATTCTAAATATCCATATTTTTAATTCTATAAAAAATTTGATTTATGAACCGAATGTACAATCAATTGAAGATAGTTAAAACAGGATTTATACTTTAGCTGTGAGATAATTTGAATTTGATTATTATTTAGCGCCTTTTATTTACAAATTTTAAAATCAATATCGAACCTCTTTTTAGATCAATAGACTTTAATGATTAATGAGTATTGAAATTAGATCTGAGGATGATAATATGAAACCATATCTTGATCATCCGGTGGAGCTAATTGAATTAAGTAAATTATTACCACATGAAATGACAATAAGATCTGAAATTGAATGGTTAATAAAAGACTTGAAAATGAATAAAATCTTGATTTGGCCGATTTTAGTTGATAAAAATACAAATTTAATACTAGATGGGCATCACAGAGTTTTTGCGATGAAAGAATTAGGCTACAATAAAATACCTGCACATATCTTGAATTATGATGATGAAATGATTAAATTAGATACTTGGTATCCAGTGATAAATATTCCAACTGATGATTTGATTAATATTTTAAAAGAAACACCTGTTATTGTAAAAAAAGTTGAGAAGAGTAATTTGAATTATGAATTATTAAAATCTAGAAATTTTACATGTTATGTAGTTAATGAATTTGAATTATATGAAATCAAGGGCGATAGGGATAAAATTTTTGAGATCATAAGAATAAACTTTATGGATAAAATTACTTATTTTGATAATTATGAAATAGCTTTAGATAATACTGATGCAGAGAATACATGTGTACTAGCATGGTCTTATGATAAAGATGAAGTGAGGAAATTTGCGAAAACAGGAGGAGTCTATGACCCTAAAACAACTAGACATGTCTTACCATTCAAAGTCAAAAAAATACATTATGATATTGCAGATTTATAATTTAATTGGGTACAAAACTATTTGCAGTACAACTTGGACATCCTCTTGAAAATGATTTTCTACAATAAAATTTTCCACATTTTCCGCACTTACCCTCAGAGGGAACATCATTCCTACCTTCAGATGAACAATGAACACATTTTGGTGTGGTTTGTTTTTGTAATGAATAGTAAAAATATATTGCTATAAAAGAAATTAAAAGAATTCCTGCGACATACCCAAAGAAACTAGCTATTTGATTACCAAATGAGTCACCGCTATTTGCTCCATCACAATCTCGTTCACCTTGTATAATTGATACTATATAAGTGTCAAAATATAATGTTTGCCCTTCAAATTTCTCTTGAGGGGAGCCAGGTGGAACATTTACATAACCTTGCGATGGAGGGACAATTATATTTTTTCGTTCTCCGACTTTCATACCTAGTAAACCATTATAAAATCCGTCAATTAGTCTCCCAGGTTCAATAGTAAACTCAGCACCATTATCTCTGTGTCTATCAAATTCCTCAGGAGTGCCATCTCCATCAGGATCATATGTTCCTATATATTGTACGAGTGCGACATCTCCCTCTTCAATTCCATCACAAGAAGTGTAAGCAGTCACTGAAATTGGTGTGCTTATTGAAAATAATTGAACTATGATAATAATTGACATAATTATTGAAAGATTTGTGTGCTTCATAGTAATATAATGACACTATAATTTACTAATTTAAATAATTCTTGAATGATAATATAAAATGTGAAACAAAGATTATGATAGACTGTTCCAAAAGAAATTCTTATTATTTCAATAAATTATTTATAATTATGAAGGATTTAGTAAATTATACTTTTGGAAATGTTAATGAAAATAATCTTAACTTTCATTACTTAAGAGTGGGAAATACTAAACCTTTGATAGATGAATTAAGAAAAATATCTGATATTGAAAACATTAATTATGATTATCATAAAACAGATACTTTTCAAAATTATAATTTTGGATCATCCTATAAAAATTACGACGGATATATTATCAATATTGCAATTAATGATCAAAACATTGTGGAAATGAGAAATGATTTTTGGAAAAATTATATATGGAAGACTAATAACTTAGAACAATTAGTAGCTTTAGTTATACCGGATGAGGAAAAGATAGGAAGCTTGACAAAAAGTGAAATAGTTGAGAGTTTATCTCTTTCTAGATTAGTAGATAGAACTTATGAGATCTTTTATAACACAAATGAAAGTATTCCTTTAATGAAAAAATGGTTAACATCAATGTCTTCAATTGTTCATAGAAAAAGTAATAACAAAAAAAATGAAGATGAATAGTTGAGATCAGATATGAGAAACAAAGGGAAGCATTAAATTTAACGTGGTTATATAGAATATAGGTTAATCGTAATGGATATAATTAAAGAATTAATGGATAAAAAGTACCGTGGAATTAGTGTAAGGAGCATATGTACCGATCCTGAATTTAGAAACAAGGTCATGGAAGATGAAACTGTTAGAGGAAATTTTAAAGTCAAAAAATTAGTGTTAGACAAATTAGCAGTAGGTGGTAAAGTTTTATTGACAGGACCAACTGGAGAGGCTAAAACATTATTTGCCCAAATTTTATTAAACCATATAATTTCTGAAATTAATTCATATAAATATCATATTGATGGATGTCCTTTTTATGAGGATGCGGGTTATATAATACACGTAATAGAAAACTATACTTTGAATATTGCAAACTCAGTTAGAGTTTTACAAAGTCTATGCCCATTTTGTAGAGAAAATATTACAAATTTATTTAACAATAAGAATATGAACGTAAGTTTAGATAATACACAACAAATGTTGGAAATCAAAAACCTTCATGAAATATTGAAAGAATTACCTGTGGCAAAAACAATCGTTAGGAAAATGCAACTTGATCCAAGGAATGATCCTGAGTCATTGTATATGTTATTGGCTGGAGTTGAAAATTTAGAACAATTATTGGGGGGAGAAAGTAATGAAAGTTTTGCAGCCAAGTCACATAAGGTAGGTGCGCTATCTCAAGGATTTATGGTTGTGAATGAAATCCAAAGATTGCATCTATCTTTATTGGAAAGTTTGATGGGATTCTTAGAAGATCCTCAAGGAATTAAATACAATTTAGCAGGTGAAACTGTGTATGTAGATGGAGCAATAATTTTTACATCTAATTCACCATTAACAGTTTTTGGAGAAGAAAGTCAACCAATTATAAACCGTGTTCCTGAAGTTTTATGGCCTGCTAGAGATGTTAAGAATAGAGTAGAAATCATCAAAGATATGTTTGAAGACCATATGGTAACATCTAAAGTTAGTATCACTTCAAATCCATCATTAATCAAAATGTTCGAAACTAACGGTAAAAGCGAAAAAGATTTTATTTCAAGATTAGCACTGGAGTTTATTTCTAATGTGTCAAATGAGTCAATCCCTAAATCATTGAAATCAACATCAGCAAGATCTGAAAATAGAGTAGCTAGATCTGATTTTTATAACGGTTTGGATGAAATACACAATCCTCAAAGAAGTCCACATATAGATCTTAGAACATTAAATAATGCAATAGGAGAAATTGTCATTAGATCTAAAGAGAGTGCGAATGAAGAAGGAATAATTGTGACATTAGATACTGTTAAAGAAAGCCTTGAGATATATGATATATCACCTACTTTGATAAATAATGGTTTACAAGCAGTGAAATTACGACTTAGAAATGCCTTAAGGTCTGGTGAAACTGCAGTAAATGTTGATGATGTAAAAGAAGAATTAGATAAACTGACAAGTTTAACTGATGATGAATTAAAGAAAATAATTTTTGATTTTGAAGATTTAAATAATAAAGAACAGAGTGTAGCTCAATTCTTGTTTGAACAATTGAAACCAAGTTATGAATCTTTATTACAAGTTGCATACTTATAAGTTGATTAAAGTGTCAGATAAAATTCATTGGATTACAAGGGCTCATTATCCAGACCCTTTGGTAGATTATTCAAATACAGACTTTATACTAGATTTTAATGATGCGGTATCTGTTTTGCAACAATGGAGAAATCCTAATTTAGGGAGAAGTTCAAGAGAAGGAACCGTCATATCATTAGCATCAAATGCCAAATCAGCATATAGATTAATACAAGAGCAATTATTGACTACGATTTTACCTGAGGAAAAGGAAAAACAATTAATAGAAAAACTAAAAGTTTATAGATTTCTTTTGGATCAAACACTTCCACAGGCTTTAGAACTGGTAAATTTGGATAAATTAATTACTCCGGAGGATATTAAACAATTTATTAATAGACAATTAGAGTTAATGAGGCAAGAATATGGTAGAGAATTGAAATTTGCTGAAAATATGCTTAATGAGCTTGAAGCTATATCAGATATAGAGGTTAAAGATGATTATGGAAAGTCAAGAAGAATTTCGAGAAATGATGTATTAGATGTATTAGGATCAGTATTGGGAAATATATTGTTAAGACAAGTATCTTTATGGCAAGTAGATGATTATATTTCCAGACCAAGAGGGAGAATGAATTTAAAGAAAACCTATAGAGCAGCAATAATGAGAGAGGGGAAAGTTCCACCAAAACAAATTAGAAATGAGGATATTAAGGTAATGGACAAAGATAGAGTTTCATTAATTTATTTTATAGTAGATTTAAGTCAAAGTATGAATAAAACTGTGTTTAAAGATGGATTAACACGATTAGATGGTTCATTATTAACCTCATTAGGATTATATTATTATTTTAAATTGGTTAATAGAAGGAAAAGGAGAGAATTTGATAGTTTCAATATGCATGTGATACCCGTTGATAAAAATCCATATGTAATAGCGAATGATGAAAAGTTTGAAGCTTTTTTGATGGAAGCAGAAGGGAAAGGAAAAACAAGATTAGTTCATGCAACATATTCAGCCATACGTCATGTGCAAGAAAATTATCAAAACGTGAAATATGATGTTCAATTAGTATATCTTACTGATGGAAGACCAAATGTACCTTTTGACGGAACAATTTATGGGAATTCTATGGATTTTGGATATGAAAAGTACCTATCTGAAAGTGATAGTAAGATCCCAAAAGAAGCAAAAACGTGCATGGTACAGTTGAATAAGACATTTAATTATCTAAAAAGAGTGAAAGATCGAAATTGGAAAATTAGCTATTTTTTGATGGCTAGTGACAAATTCATGCGATCATCGTTATACAGAGATACTAAGAAAATGTTATCAGGTATAACTGATCCAGTTTTAATTGATCCAACTGAGATTGATAATTTAGGTCGTAGGATTTTACAGGAGACAATTGTAAATGAAAATTGATGAAAAATTTCTTAATGCATATGAGAATGCAAATTTAGAAGTCGAAAATTTAATTGGAAGAAGACCTGATGATTACAAAATACTAATGTTCATAGATCCAGACTTATATAAATCAGTATTATTACAAACTGAAGCCACCGGATCACCAAAGGCAGTCATATCATCAAATGAATTATATGTTTTACAAGAAATGAAAAATTTAGATTATGTGCCAGTTGGTAAAGATTTATTTTTTGGATCGAGATCTCCAAGAATATTTTTACCTGCTAATATTTCAAAAATAAAATCTTCAAAAGTATTAGAGGCTAAAATCTTTCAAACTTTAGTCAAAGCAGTATTAGTGGAGGAAACAAAGTCATCATTTCCAGATAAATTAATGGACCTATATACAAAAGATACCGTAATATATAACTTGTTTACTAATAATGTTTACGAATTTGTATTGGAGAGAGGAGCGAGTTGGGTTTGGCAATATTTCCAAGATTTTACAGCAACATTAAGATTATTGAGTCTTTATAATTTAGATGATTTTTATGTTCCACCAAATAGTATAAGAAGTGCATCAATATTCTACAACTATCTTTTAGAAACAAAGAAAATAATTAAAGAAAGATCTAAAGCAGTGTTAAACGCACCATTATATGATTTGATTTTGAATGGATTTGGAGAATATGCTCTTAGAGAATATTTGAAAAAATATGATAGTTCTGTAATGGAAAAAATAAAACCTGAATTAAAATCAAATCTTGGACAACCATTAGGTGCAATTGGGAATGTATTCTTGGGAGAGCAGGGAGAAAATTTTGAAGAGATATTTGAAAATACATTAAGAATAAAAAATGATCAAGAGTTGACATCGATATGGAATAGAGAAAAAACAAAATCAAAAATGAAAGAACTGAGAGAACAATTAATGAATGAATCATTAATCTGGCATGCTTCAAATGATAGCTATTGGTCTGATTTATGGCCGATAAGAGGATCATCATTTGATAAAATTGATCAATATGTTGGCAAAATACAAAGAAGAGGATATAAGTCATTCAAAGGTTTACAGGAAGAAAATGCATTGGTGAAATCACATGGACGAGTCAGATTAAAAGATAGGGAAGTTGCAGTTTTAAGTATTCAAGAAGATACTGTTGGACAAGAGCAATTAGTCATATTAAGAAATCATCTCGAGGCTAAAAAAGATACTTTTTCAACTCCTTTACCGGGACTACCTGATACCATTGTTTTTAGAAAGTTTTCCGGTATGCATATAGCCTCTTATTTAGGCGTTGTTGATGATAAAGAAACTAAAAACTATCAAAAAAGCCCATATGATTTACCCATGATAGTGAGAGCAGTTCAAGTGACTTCTAAAAAAGATGCTTATGGCAACCAAGATTTAGATGAAGGCAATAAAATTGAAAATGTAAATTATGAAGATTTAAAAAGTTTAACTGAACCTCAATATAGAGCAATTAGATACTTAATCAAACAGAGGGATGCTAAATGAATATTACCAATAAAACTTTATGGAGAATGATTTCGTTAGTGAAATTGAAATCAGAAAAAAATCACATTAGATATGTGGCAATAAGAACACTTGGAAAATTTGGTAATATGAAAGATTATGAAAGATTATTAAATTTAGTTCATAATGAAAATTTAGAGCTTTTAAATTCAATATGTTATTCAATAAAAGAAATAATAGATAGGGAAAACAACGATGAAAATATTAAAAAAATGCAAGAAATCTATTTAGAAAAATTCGAGACAATGAAAGGGTTAAGACCAAAAATAATAATGATAGAGATGAGTAGATCTTTTGATATTCAATTTAGAGAGCAAATGTGGGTGAGACTATTAAGAGACTCGAAAAATGATTTAAAGTATACAATTATCTCAGTTTTAAAAGATGTTAAAGATTTGAAGGTTTTGGATGAGGTACTAAATTCAGCTGAAACCACTGATTCATTATTGAGAAGGATAGCTTTAGAGACTTGGTATAGTGGTTTAATGAAGTATGATGTAGAGACAATCATAGATTATATCGCTGATAAACTACATTTTCTAATAAGAGCGACTTATGAGTTACAAACTGATGGGAAGTTATTGAAACAATCTCTGAGTTATAGTGACAAGAATGCAATTACTTCTCCAAAAGCATATCCTGATTTTATGATAAGATATATGACAGAGTTATTAGGATTATGGGACTATGATCCAGATGCTTATAGAACATTACATTCAATTATGGTACCTTCATATTTTACGTTTGAAAATGATGAGGGAAAAGAGAGACCCTATATAATATTATAATTTTAAGATATTTTTAATTCAGGGTATAGTGGGTATTTATTTGATAATTGTTGTACTTGGCTTTTAATACTATTTAATTTTTCAGTATTATTATGATTTTGCAGTGCATTGACAATTAATTCACCTATGAAACCCATATCAGATGTATTCAGTCCTCTCGTGGTTAAAGCAGGAGTACCTATTCTAATACCAGATGGATCAAAGGGGCTTCTTTTATCAAATGGAATCATATTTTTGTTTGTAAATATTCCTACTTGATCCAAAGTATGTTCTGCAATTTTTCCACCTATATCATACATTGAAATATCCATCAAAACTAAATGATTATCAGTCCCATCAGTTGAAATTTTAGCTCCATTTTCTACTAAACTAGTTGCTAAACTTTTTGAATTTTCAATAATATCTTTTGCATAATTTTTGAATGAAGGATCTAGGGCCTCTTTAAAGGCTACAGCTTTTGCTGCAATTACATTTTCTAATGGACCGCCTTGCATACCGGGGAACACTGCTGAATTAACTTTTTTTGATATTTCTTCATGATCGGTCATGATAATAGCACCTCTTGGACCTCTGAGGGTTTTATGTGTAGTAGTTGTAACAACATCTGAATAAGGGAAAGGACTAGGATGAGTTCCTCCTGCGACCAACCCAGATATATGTGCAATATCAGATAGTAAATAAGCTCCTATATCATCTGCAATTTCTTTGAAGTGTTTGAAATCTAATTGCCTTGGATACGCTGAGAAACCAGCAATAATCATTTTTGGTTGTGTTTCCTTAGCCAATTTATGTACTTCATCCATATCAATCAAGTGAGTTTTTTCATCGACTGAATAGTGTTTAAAATTATAGAATTTGCCTGAAAAATTTACAAAGTGTCCATGAGTTAAATGTCCACCATGATCTAAACTCATAGCTAGAATAGGATCTCCTAATTTGAGCAAAGCAAAATATACTTCCATATTTGCAGTACTACCAGAATGGGGTTGGACATTGACATATTTTGTATTAAACAGTTTTTTTGCACGGTCAATAGCTAAATTTTCTGCAATATCAACAAATTCATTTCCAGAATAATATCTTTTACCAGGATAGCCTTCACTATATTTATTGGTCAAAATTGACCCAGTAACTTGCATGACTGCTTTACTAGCATAATTTTCACTTGCAATCATCTCTAATCCATTTCTACCTCTTTCTAATTCGCTAAGTAGGACATTATGGATATCTGGGTCGATCACTGATGTATCATTCATCAGATTGTATTTCATAGATTTAACGAGTAATTCAGTAATTTAAATGATGAGACGTGGAAAGATTATCTTGCACATGGTTAATTTAATTATAGGATATAATCACATGAAATAAATTATTTAATTTCCAAATTATATATTATTAGATTACTTTCTTTGATTAATTTTGTATCTTTTAGATTTAAACCATTATTGACAAAAAGTTCATTGAATTCAAGTGTATTTCTCTCAGAACCACCTATCATAACTCTCATGTTTATATCTAAGGTTGCACCCCAATTATGGTCTAAATTTTCTGAAATAGGTGCTTCAATAATGATTATATTACCTTTGGGATTTAATGCACGGATACAATTTTGTAAGATAATAGATGAGTCTGAGTCATCCCAGTCATGCAGTATTCGAGATAAAATTATGGTATCTGCATTTGGAATTTGGTCTTTGAAAAAATCGCCGCCATGAAATTCGATACCTGTTTGTTCATAATTTTTTAATTCAGGCAAATCATAACCGAGATATTTTTTATCAGGATAATGATATTTGAGAAGTTGTAATAATCCCATTTTACCACATCCAATATCTATAATTGTACTTCCTAATTCTAAGGATGGCATTATTGGCAAGTAGTCTATTAATGCATATAAATTAAGTGCATTATAATAATAATTTTTTGCGACTTCATTTGATAATAACCAAGGAAAAAATTTCTGTGTATGTGTTTTACTAAACACTTCTTGTGATGTTATAAGAGCATCAGTGACATTTAACCAAGCTAAATAATGATTTGTACAAAACACATAGGTCGCAGGTACCATTGAAAAAGGATGATCTGAAGTGAGCAATTCACCTTTTTTTGTTAATTTTAGATTTTGATTTGAATGTGTGATTAATTCATATTTTGTTAATATTTTGAGTAACATTACTACCGTTTTTTTATTAAAATCTAATTGTTTTACCAAATCATCGAAAGTTATTTCATTTTTAATATAATCAAATAACCCAAGATCGACTGCAGCATATAATGATTGACTATTCCAGTATGATGTGATGATGGATGTAAGTGATCTTATATTTTGAATTTCGTTTTTTGATGGGAGGTTCATTTTAATTTCCTATTCTTATTACTTAACTAAAATTATAATATTAATAGTTTCATCTAAAAGTGAATTATTACATATTACCTATTAGTTGTTACAGCATTTTGTTTACAAATATTTTTGAGCTCACATTTACTACAATGGGGGGATATAGGAGTACAAATGTTTTGACCATAGGTTACTAGTAGGCCATTTATTGGTATCCAATATTTTTTTGGTAGTTTTTCTCTTAAAGCAAATTCTGTTTTTTCAGGATCTTTTGTAGATATATAGCCTAATCTATTGAAAATTCGATGAACATGAGTATCTACGCAAATTCCTAATTTATTAAAGCCTAAAGTTACTACGAGATTTGCTGTTTTCCGACCAACTCCTGGTAATTTGATTAGATCTTCAATGTTATCGGGGACCTGATTATTGAAATCTTTAATCAACATTAATGCTGTATTTTTCAACTGAAGCGATTTATTCTTATAAAATCCAGCGGGATAAATTAATTTTGCAATTTGATCTTCACTTAATTTAGATAATTTATGTGCGGTATCTGCAACAGTAAATAAAGCATTGCTGGCCTTTTCTGTTACTTCATCTTTGGTTCTAGCACTTATTATGGTTGAAATTAATATTTTAAAAGGGTCATTTGATCTTTTAGCTATTTCATCAACTACTGTAGTATAACCAGATACAGATTTATCGATGATTGAAATCACATCATCAATCTTTGATGGGTCCACAAATATGAGAGTTTGATATTTCATATAAATTCTTCTACAATATACCTTGTACATTATAGAGGTTTATTACCACAATAACGATTAAGTTAAAAATTATAGATCTAACTGAAAATTGACTACATTAGGAGAAATGTAGTTTGATTATGAAGCGGGGGTCGCCCAGCCAGGTCAACGGCGCTAGGTTGAGGGCCTAGTCTACTAGTAGTTCGTGAGTTCAAATCTCACCCTCCGCACCATTTTTACGTACTTAAATGTGAAATTTTATAATCTATTTTACCAATATGGGAGCTGAGAAATTATGACAGAGAATATTATCAAGGTTTGCCCCAACTGTGGTAAAAGATTACAAAAAAGACCCACATATTCCTTTCATTATTGGGGCACTATTTCTTTTGTTGCGATAATTTCGTTGATGTTATTAGCTCTTGATATAATACCTGAGAGCGGATCAAAGATTGATTGGAATTTGGATTGGGCACATTGGACTGTTTTAGGGATATGGATATTTTATTTGTCTGTACAGTTACTGAGGTATAATGTAGATTATGGATGGATATTAATACCATTTGCAGGAGTTTTGTTTAGTATATTTTTTTATTTTTTAGATATTTCTGATGGTAATAATTCTGGATTTTTAGGATTAGATTGGGGTTGGTATTTAATAATACCATGGATAACATTTGTAGTAATACTTCCTATTTTTGCAAGAATAGCAAGAAATCAACCTGAACATATTGAAATTTTAAGAGATTTTGTAGATCAATTGGAGGATGAATTTAATAATGGAAATTGAAAGAAGAGAGGAAGAGAATACTGAAAAAATATCTTTAGAAAAAAGAGAGGGGTTTTTTGAATATGTTAAAAGAACAGTTGTGAGAGAGTTGAGGTTTGTGAATGATACTTTTTACTCTGCATTTAAAGATTTTTTCATGTTATTTGCATGGATGTTTAATGTAAAAGTTACGGATAATTATATAAGAAAAGAGGCTGAAACATTTGAAATTGAACCAAAGAGTAGCAATGGATATGCAATTATAGGATGTCATGGGTTTCTTTCTACACCACAAATTTTTGAAGAAATAGGACCATTATTAGCTGAGAATGGTTATTATTTTAGAGCAATTAGATTATCCGGACACGGTACTTCAGTATCACATTTAGCAACTAAAGCTGGTGAAGACT
>Ga0255766_10000187_pt1 | contig 57900 bp, 88 predicted proteins | sample 071ome_23_FD_179966 | JGI IMG/M metagenome (GOLD analysis project Ga0255766, IMG submission 179966) | Coastal salt marsh microbial communities from the Groves Creek Marsh, Skidaway Island, Georgia - 071403BT metaG (version 2) | ecosystem: Environmental > Aquatic > Marine > Intertidal zone >...
GCTAATGCACCTACACCTAAAGTACCTACTAAACCTATGATAGTTTCAGGAGCAAGTGCTGCATTCTTTACAGCACGTAAGAAACTTTTCATATCTGAGTCGGCTACTTCAAATTGTTCTAAAGAATCTGACCATGCTTGTTGTTGTTCTTTGGTCATGTCCCCTATTTTAAAAGCAGTCATACCAAGATTAGTTAGATCATTTCCTAATCGTGAATGACGATCCATAAACCAATCAGCTATACTGTCATAACCTTCTGCTTCTGGATCAAATTCTACACCGGGATTTTCTTGCTCCCATATAATCTTAGCATTTTTAATCCACTCTTTATTATCAGCTAATGCAGATACAGTTTTAGACTCTTCTTCTTTTACAGCTTTTTCATATGCTTCTTTACCTAAATCTTTAGTACGAGGTTGTATCTGAGATAAAGTATCAGCAGATATTCTACCTCTTGTTAGTCGTGCATACTCTCCTGATTCGTCAAGAGGATCAGCTTCCATAGCAGTAGGCGTAGGTTCTACAACAGTTTGCCATTCATTGTTCTCATTAAGAGCAACAATCTCACCTGTTATAGGATGTTCAGCAACATCTGTAGCAATCCATTCATTATCTTTTAAGACTACAGCTTGCTTAGTATCTGGATTAAATGCTAAATTAGCCATTAATATTTTCCTTACTGTCCTACTTAGATGGAACTATATTAAACTGATTTGGAGGTGGTGGTGTTTTTGGTGTTCCGGGTCTTCCTCCTTGACCACGATTCTTTGTTTTATCTGACTTAGAATTTTTAGATTTATTTTTTACTTCTGAGTCAAGTCCAAGTATCTTTCTAACTTTTTCTGAAAAATCAGAACCTATTATATTTATAGGTTTTTTACCTATTTGTCTCAAAGCTTCTTCATGAGCTTTTGCTAGTTGATTGTTAATTCTATTTTGCATATCTTTATCTTGACCATAAAAAGATTTTTTAACTCTAATTGATCCATCAGGACCAACAGAAACATTACCTTGCATTGAAAAACCAACTGCGTCTTTTGCTGCTTTAGATAGTGCGTTCATTTGTGTAGTAATCTTTTCAGGACTCATCTGTCCTTCAGATTTTGCTTCTGCTTTTAATTTTTTAATTTCAGATCCTGTTTTTTCTATATTCTTTCCTGCTTGTTCAGCTTTAACCATCTTTTCACGTATTGCTGATGTTTCAGCAAATGCTTCTTTACTTTGATTTGCTTTTGCTTCAGCAGCTTCTCTTTTGAAATCTATTTTCTTTTGGTTTATCTCATCTAACTTTTGTTGATCCTTTTCTGCTTGAGCTTCTTTTCTTTCTTGGTCTAACATATCTTGTTTAAACATAGCATCAAGATACTTACGTTGTTCTTTATCTAGATCAGATCGTACATCAGCATAGACAGACATACCAGCAGCACCTGCTGCACCTAATGCTCCAACAAGTCCTACATTCTTAGTTTGAAGTGCAGCCTTACTTGCAGCCGCCAAAGGTTTTGTAAGCATCTCTCCAGTAGTCATGGTAGGTTCACGTTCTTTTCTATACTTATCCATTAAAGCTTGACGTAATAAATTACTTTCTTGCTGTTGTCTTTTTCTTGCTTCATTAGAAGCTCTCAGACGAGCAAGAGTAGCTGTTCTTGCTTCTTGTTGAGCAGCTATACGTCCTCGAATCTCTTTCTGAATATCCCCAGATCCTAATCTTTGTTGTAATGTTTTTATTAATGGACTTGCAAATCCTGACCTAACTGATCCGGGGGTCTGTCTTTTAACTACAGGTAAACTACTTAGTCCTTTATTAATTTTTCCACCATTTTTAAATCCAAAAATAGAAAAAGGATTTTTACCTGTAGATTGTCCATATATATTTAATCCAGTTAGACCAGCACTTAATAGCTGTTGACCAATAGGAGTTCTAGGAGTAGATGTTGATTCTGTTTTACTAAGAGCTTGTGTAAAAGGACTACCATATACAAAACCTTGATACTTAGCAAGTTCAGTAGGTAAGAACTCTCTTTTTTCCATCTCACGAGCATAAGCCTCATCAAGAAGTGCTTGTGTTCTTTGCCTTCTTTGTTGTCCTATATCAGTTAATAATCCAGCTTCAGCAAGACCTACATTAAATTTCTGTAGTCCTAGTCCTCTTCTATCTTCAGCAGCACCAAGTCTTCGTTCTTCTGCACCCAGAATGTCACCAGCTTGTTGACGAGCAGCAGCTTGCGAATATTGAAACTGTCTGACAGCATCTTCATAAGCTTTTTGAGAACCTTTTGCTTGTATGTCTGCAAGGGTTTGTGCTTGACCTGTACCAAGAAGAGCAGCTTGTACACCAGCACGACTACCAAGACCAGACATACCTCCAGCAGATATAGCCTGTCTCTCAAACTCAGGCATAATTCTTTGAGCAAAATCTTCTTGGGCTTTTCTTTTCTGTACATCTACAACTGCTTGTTGATAAGGACTCATATATTCTTGTAGTCCTTCAGCAGTCATATCAGTTTGCATACCTTCTATAGATTTTCTAAACTCATCTAAAGATCCACCATAGTCACCTAATGCAGCTTCATAATCTTCTAGATAGGGAGTCTGAACTCCAACAAGTCCTTTTAATTTTTCAAAAGCAGCAAGTTCATCAGGATCAAACTCAGCAATAGTTTTTCCTTCATATGGTTGATAACCTTCTTCTTTACGTTTAGTAAAGATATCTTGAGCTTCTTTTAAAATCTCTTCTGCATAAGGTTTTAATTCTGGAGAAATATCGCCAACAACTTTTGAAGTTGTAGTTGTCTGTGGTTTACCAAAAAGAAAATCAAACATACCCATTTTATGTACCTATCCTATTGCTGCTCTTAGTGATGCTAATCCATTAATCTCATTAGGTTGCTTATCTGTACCATAAGCTTTCTTCCTAATTTCTTTTACTACTTTATCCATTACATCTGCACCTGCGTCTGCACTACCATTACCTAGTGCAGCCATTGTATGTGCATCTACAATATATTCATCTGGACTTACTGCAAGAGTTGCTACCTGATCACCATTCTGCATAATTGGCATCTGCACATTATCTTGCATACCATGTCCTTCACCCGGAACCATGCCGTTACCAAAGCTTACTGTCATTCCCTCTGTGCCAGCTTTGGCCTGTACTGTAGGCTGTTGTTGCATACGCATCATAGCTATATTATCTAGAGGACTCTCAGTATTCAAAGCTTGTTTTATATTCTGTAAGTTAGCCATACGTTGTGGATCTGATGGTCTTACATTCATAGGTCTTTGATTAGCTGGTAACATCTCTTGTTCAGGCATTTGAGGTGTCATTGGTGTAGGCATCGTAGAAGGAGCTATTAACTGTTGGGCTTGTTGAAACTCTTCAATAGTAATACCTGCATTTTGAGCAAGCTTATTAAGCCCTGATAGCTTTAACATTTCTCTCAGTTGTTCATTCATTTTAATTTACTTTCAAAAGGATTAGCCATCATGTTATTATAGTTCATGTTCTTAATCTTTCCAAACTGCTCCATCTTCTGATCAAGACGAAAACGATTTGGATCTACAGCCTGTCCAGTATTCATATTACCAATCAGGGTACTGTTATTCACAAGATCAAAATGTTCCTTCATACTCTTCATTAATTTAAATCCTGCCATGAAGTTTCTACACCTAAACTTACATATCCTCTAAACTTTCCAGAGCTTGTTGAATATGCTATGTCACCTTTTTGTGGACGACCTAAACTTGTTACTGTTACCACTGTGCGAAATGTTGTAGATGGTGTTAAATCTATTGCAACATCTCTGTTATTTAATTCTTGTACTAAAGTGTTCCCCCACCTTTGTACTTCATTATACATTTGAATTAGATCATCATTTGTAAGAGCAAATGGTAATATAGGATACTGAGCCACTATCTCTCTCCATCACCTTGTAATGCTATTCGTACTGATCCCCATCGCCAACTAGCATTGTTTGATCCACATGATACTCTAATCTTTGCTTGCCTTCCTCTTGCTCTAAAATCTACTTTCTGTGTGTTGTTAAAAATATCAAACTCTTTCTCTACTGTCTCTGTACTCTCTGGATATTTCTTTGTAATAACTTTCATTTTAAGCTGACCAGTAGACAGGTCAAAGTCTGGTATAACTCTGTTCATATACATAACTGCATTACCATCTTGTACATCAAAGTCTGCTGATTCAATAAAGGATGGTAATACTTCACCACTACCAGTAAAGACTGTAGGTGGTTCATTATTATAAATGTTATTACCAACAGCAGTAACACCAGTTGTTATTACATTTGTAAATGTAGTTCTATCTTCAAATGTAGTAAAGATACTATCACCATATACCCAGTAGTTTTCTTCTGGATTAAAGATAACATACTTATCACATTCTGTACTTGTAGTAGAAGGATAGAGCCAAATTATTTCTCTAAACTCTGAGTTAATACCACAATATATTTTATCATAGTAAGTTGTATTAATGTCATCAAAGATATATCTACGTACTGTACAATCTATAACTTGTGCTGCACCAGTGTTACGATAGAAGTTATCATGTCCCATCCAATAAGTAATACCATTATAGTCTATAGCTGCATGTTGTCCAATAAGACCACAGTTAGTTCCTAATTGTTGAAAGTTAAATACAAAACTACCACCAACATAAGTCATTAACCAGAGAGAATTATCTGTCCAAATATTAATAGCAGTTCTTGATCTTACTGCTCCAACTATACGAGTACCATCTGTAAGAACAACTTCACCTGATGTTGTATCTGCTCTTGGATTCCACTCTGTACGGTCATCTTGATCAGACCAACGAACTAACATTGGATTAAACGTACCACTTACTGTAGCTGCAACATCATATTGATTAGCTCCCATACAAATAAGATGCCTATCATTAGGAGACACAATAATTGAATTAACACTTACAGGCGATGTTGTTACTGATGTAGCCCTATCTAATTGTCCACCAGTAGAAGCATCTGAGTCATAGTAAAATATACCACCACCCTTACGATTTGCTACAACATCATCACCCCAGTTATCAAAGCTCCAGTTTGTAATATCAAAAAGTATACCACTTGCACTTAAAGAAGCTGGTTGATTCCAAGCTCTTGTTTGAGATGCACACACTGTAGCTTGATAAGCAGCAGCACTATATCCTAAACCAGCCGCTGCTGTAGAATTACCTGTAGGTATATAATATTTAAATGTTGCTTTACCTACACCTGTCTCTGTGCTATCTGCATTTGAAGTAACATTAATTGTAAATACATTAGCACTTTCAATAGATACTATTTGATATGTATTTCCCTGTAAAGATACATTACTTGATCCTATAGCTGAAGTAGATGTAAATAAAACATAATCACTTATTGCTCTACCATGTCCTGTATCTGAACAACAAACTCTTGTGCTTCCAGACGATGTTCCAAAACAAGCTGTTAAAGTAGTAGTAGTTGTTATTGGTGTTACATCATATAATTCATCACCTTCATGAACATATAATTTATCTGGTGTACCAAATATAGCAGTAGCATTATTATCTGCTGGTAGCCAAGTTAATAGAGCACGAGCAGAGCCATCAAAGGTAGTTCCTTGCGCTCTTGTTTCATACCCACGCATATTCTCAGGTTTACCTTCTCGAAAGCGCACACGGTTTCCATCGTACCACTTACCCTCTTCAGCGTATTGTGTGGACTCTCTGTGAAAACCCGGTACAAAATCAAACTTAGTTAATGTTGCCATATTACGTCTTGATAATGTAGTTTAAGATAAATGTTGGCTGTACGTTATTGTGTGCTGTATCACTACCAGTGTTTTGAACTAACAAGTCACCCTCTGTGCTTTGTGTTTCATAAGTCGGTGGCTGACCTGTCTGATACTGATCTTGCCGTCCAACACCTTTAAGTGTTGTATTTGCTTGTCCTTCATCAGTAGGATAATCACCTAATAATCCATGACTATGTGCTGCTAATTCAGCAGTTGTAAGTTGATGAGTTTCATCACCACCAGAAGCACCAAGAGTATCTCCATCTACACCACCAGTTTGTCCTGTAAGTCTATCAGCACTTGATCCACCCATATCATCTTGACCAGCAACAACACGACCACGCAAGTCAGGAAGATTAAATGTTGTAGAACCATCACCTGTACCATACGTTGTACTTATAGCAGAAAATAAATCACTATAAGTAGTTCTACTTATTGCTTGGCCATAACAGAATAGATACCCACTAGGTTCAGTTGTACCAGCATAAGGAATAATTCCTCCAACTGGAAGAGTTACAATATTTGTTAAGTTAGAACCATCACCATAGTAAGCACTAGCACATACTTTAGAACTTACTAATACATTTCCTTTTACTGTAACATCACTACTAAATGTAGCATTACCTGATACAGTTACAGTGCTATTAAATGTAGCTGCTCCTGAAACTGCCATTGTACTATTAAATGTTGCAGCACCTGAAACTGTCACACTAGATTCAAATGTAGCAGTAGATTGAAATGTTGCTGCACCAGCCGCAGTTATTGCACCAAACTCTGAAGGGACAACATTATACACTGAAGTACCATCACATATTACATGTTGGTTAGTAGCAGGAGCTATTGTTACACCAGTATTACCAGCTACTTTAAGAATAATATCTGCACCTGCTGAAGCATATGATACAGAGTTACGAACAATATAACCTTTAGATTGATTAGGAACAATAATATTAATAGTACTTTGTGTTCCACCTACACTACCTGTTAGTTCTAAAAAAGCAGCACGAGCTTGATCACCTGTTCCAGAGTTAGCAGTAAGTGTAACATTAGCACTAACACCTACAGTTATTGATTCGTATCCTGCTATTGCATCATCAACAAGACTAATAACTCCATCATTGAGAACTTGGCCCCAACTATTTGGATTATCTCCATCGCCTTGTTTTGTAAGACGTAAACTGGATGTATATGTACTAGCCATTATCTATTCCTTATACCATTAGTTTATTTGTTCTACATTCTGATAATCTTAACTCTATCTCATCAAAGCCAGTAAGATTTTGAATCATTCCTATTTTATATAATTCACATTCTTGTAATGTATTAAAAGGACCAGTAGCACTATGTTCTATTACAACTTGATTATTTAAATGAAGTAAAGTTATTGCAACAATAGATATGTAATAGAACATAGTGTACTAAAACTACTCCTTACTTTCTTCAGGCTCTTCTTTTGTTTCAAAAGAACCTAGTAGTTCATTTGTAAATGTATTTAAAGCTACTTGAACTTGGTCAAGTTGAAACTTTAAGTTATTAGCTTTTGCTTGCAAGTCTTTTATCTGATTAATAAAGTAATGTTGTTGTTCAGACAAATCATTTTCTTTATAGTCAGTACCATTTATATGTATGATGTTTGACTCTTCAGCTTCCATAGCGTTCTCGTTCACTTTATATCTCCTTAATTATTTATGAACATAACTATTATACCATACTTTACTTTATTATGTAATAGTTTTCCATACTTTAGGTTCACTTAATCTCATACCAGATATAAAATTATATCCATGTAGTTCACTTGCAGATACAGGATACCTTTCTCTATTATCTAATATAATTGTATCGTCTTCTGTATCTACACCACAAACAAGATGTCCACCACCTGTTTCAACTTTACAAAAGATAAGTCTAATATTTTCATCTGCTATTCCAGATTGAGACAACAGTAAAGAACATGTAATTGCAAAATCGTCACAGTCTCCTTCCCATTGTCCATCTAACTTATCTAAACAATCTCCCCAATGTTCTACTACACCATGATTGTCTACATCACGTTTATAGTTAAAACCTTGAAAGACTTTATTAAAAACTTCTGTTATTGTTTCTTGCATAACTTATGCTCTGGTTCTCTCGCACATAAATCAATATGACCTAATGGTGCATGTGTAACTGGACCTTCACCTAACTTCTTTTTTTCAGGAACACAACCTACAACTAAAAACATTGTTACAACTAATGTTACTATTGGCAAAATAGAAACTAATTTCATTACCAAGGTACTCCACTTCCTTTTGTTGGATTTTCTTTCTCTGCAATTTGAGCAGCTACGTTTGCCTCAGTTGCTTCTACTTGATCAGCACCTAGAGCATCTTTTGCCCATCCTATTGCTTGTTCTTCTGTTATATCTGCATATGGTGTAAAGTCAGACAGGTCATCAGTGCTTAGACTAACAGTGCCATAGCATCTACCTAAATTTCCATCTGCATCTTCATCTTGACAATTCCAATGCACTATATAGACTACATCAGTGTGATCATCTAAGCTGGTGTAGTAGTTTAAGTTTGTTGCTGTCCACGTTGCTGTCATTTTATATCTCCTAAGATTCTAATGCGGTTATTCTTGCTTCTAGTTCCTTGATAGTAGCAACCAACAAAGGAACCAATTTGCTCTGATCTATGCACTGATATTGTGGATTGCCATCAGCATCGACAGCATCCTTTTCTCCTGTTACCGACTCTGGAACGTGGTCTGAAACTTCGTGAGCTAAGAAACCATCTACCGTAGTGTCTGCGTCTGCAATAAAGTTAAATCGTACTGGATTAAGTTGTTTTAATCTTTCAGTAGCACCAGTAAGTGCAGTGATATTTTCTTTAAGTCGATAGTCTGAACTTGTTCCATAACTTGTTGTAGTCGTTGATGATGATATTTTTCCAGCAAATCCTGATGAGGTATAAAAGTTAACTTGATCTGGTGTTGCGCCTACAGAACCAATATCTAAAGTTCCACTATTGGTGGCGTTTGAGTAATAACTAATTCCACCTATTGACGTGCCATTAACACGACCTTTAGTTGTAGAACCAACTTGAAAAACAGCGGATGTTCCTACAGTTTTTATGTGTAGCTCTTGAGACACAGTAATGTCACAAACACCAGCACTAGCACCTTTAGTAAGTTGAATTGCGGATGCGAAGTTATCTCCGTTGTCAACGCCTTGAATAGTTAGACTGTTGTCACCACCATTCATATTGATTCGACCACGATTTCCTGTAGTCTCTTTAAACACTATAGATGTTTGTGCACCGCCAGCACTTGAAAGTGTTAAATCACCTTGATCCAAATGTAGAAGGCTTGCTGGCGAAGCTGTACCAATGCCAACATTTTGACTTGAGTCAATGGTAAGTGCTGTTGTGCCTACAGCGGTTCTAAGAACAATTTCTCCACCAGCTTTGTCAGTTTGGATGAACATAGAGTTAGCGTCATAATTCCAACCAACTTGTGCGCCAAGAGCATCAGAAGGAGAACCAAATTTAATTCTACCACTACTCGCATCAGCAGCATTAATTAATAAATTACTTTCTCCACTAGTGTTACCTAATGTAACATCACCAGCAAAGGTCGCATTTTTGCTAGAGTCGAGGGTCAGTGCTGTACCTTCAGTACCAGAACTAGCAGTTTGAAAAATTAAACCTACACTATCTGTTGTTAAAGATCCTGCTTTAATATAAGCATTTCCAGAACCAGCACCACCAGTAACCCCCATGAAGATACCTTGATCACCACTAGAGTTTTCAAGAACTGAGAAACCATTCGTATCTGTACCTGTGACAAAAGATCCTGTACCATTTACCTCTAATTTATAAGAAGGATTTGCTTCGCCAATGCCAACATTGCCTGATGAATCAATACGTAATCTTTCTGTGCCACCAGTTTTAAATGTTAGTGTATCAGCAGCAGCCGAATCCATTCCTGTATTAGTATCATGTGTAAATGTATAAAAAGGATCATGAGAATTATAAGCAGTTGATCCATTACCAACATACATAACACCAGTAGAAGATATTTGGTTAACAGTTGTACCACCAACAGTAATTTTAAACGGAGAGAAAGCTGCACCTACTGCCGCAGCATATTTAAATCCTGCTCCAATAGCATTACCACCAAAACCAGAATTACTAGAATCAACTAAGAAATAAGCACCATCTGTAGTATTAGATCCTTCTTTAGAAACTGTTAAACCAGAAGTAAATGAGGTGGTACCTATGCCAACATTGCCTGATGAATCAATACGCATACGTTCTGATCCAGAAACAGTAGTGCTATCTGCAGCAGTGTAAAATCTTATGGCAGTAGAAGTGTTCATAAGAGAACTACCGCCACCTATATAAAGATCATTATACCCACTACCAGCAGATCCCATGACAATCGCCATAGGTTCTTCAGCATTGGTATAATGTGGTGTAGTTATTCTACCAATTTTTTGAGTTGAGTTTGTTACTGTTGTTCCATTACTATCTGCACCAACTCGCAAAGCTATAGAACCTTGTTGAATTGCAGCATCACCTTTTACATGAAGTTTATAAGAAGGGCTTGTTTCGGATATTCCAACCTTATCGCCATTACCAGAGACGTTCAAAATAGGCGTAAACACAGAACCATCATTGTTAAACTCACCCATCTGGAGCAAGTCGTTAGACTTTTGGAAACCCATCCGCTGGTAAGCACCACTGGTTTCTTTTAACTGGATTGTAAAAGCACTAGAGCCACCATCCAGATCAAGAAGACCTACAGGCGAAGCTGTACCAATGCCAGTATTGCCTCCACTTTTGACCATAAGTCTGTATTCACCATCACCGTACACAGCGAAAGCTGAAGCGTTGTTAGCTGCTGTTGAATCAGTTCTGACTAGCAAGCCTTGGTTGCTTGCTCCTGTACCAGTATTGTAAATTCTTGCTGCCCAATCAGCAGAGCTATCTTCAACAGTTAAACGATAAGTTGCTGTGCTTGTGCCAATGCCAACATTGCCACTATTGTCAATACGCATCCTCTCAACTGAGTTTCCAGTATGAAATTCAATATCACCACCAGACACATTACCTGCACTAAGAAGCAATCGACCTGTTTCAGCATTTTCATTTCCATAAACACCGACAAATGAACCTCTGCTTGGGCTGGCTGCACCACCACCATTGATAAATATTCGTGCATTGTCTGAAGCATCACTTGTGGTTGGTGATACATTTGTAGTTGTAGCACTGAAATTAATATTTCCAGCAAACGTGGCATTGCCTGATGAATCAAGCGTCATTGCGGTAACAGCACTACCACTAGCCAAAGTTCTTAGTTCAAGATTTCTATCATTTGCACCATCACTAACAGCCGTAATCCTAGCTGCACTGTTGTCGCTAGCTGTGCTTAATAGTAATCCTGCGCTAGTACCAAACGCATTTGTTCCTGTTGTGTTATCTCCAGAGAATACAGCAGCACCACGGCTATCTAATTTTTCTTTTGCTGCGGTAGTCCCAATGCCAACATTGCCACTGTTGTTGATACGCATATGTTCTGACATTGTACCAGAATTAACAGTTCTAAAGATCAATGTTCCATCTTCAGCACCATTAGTAGGATCAGAGATTATTGCATCAATTTGAGCATAACTAGTTTCTGCACTTGTGCTATCATTATTTCTAAATTGTATAGCTCCTGCATTATGGGTTGCTACACCAGCACCATTGTTTCTATATAAACCTAAAATTGGTCCTAATGATGTAGCTGTTGCAGCCGTAGAAATAATGTTTAAAGCAGTGCCAGCCGCAGACCTTGTGATAGAAGAAGTAGAAGAGCTACTAACATCTATAGAACCAGCAAACGTGGCGTCACCATCTTTTTCAATTTCAAAAAGTCTGCTTGTTGCTACACCAGAAGCACCTCCTGTAAACACAACAAAAGCATCTGCATCGCTTGAATCATTGTTATTACTATCTGTGTAGATTCTGACTGAACCTCTACTTTCAGCATCAAGTAATCCAGCACCGCCTCTTAAAATTCTTTCAGTCGAAGATCCACCAGATAAATCTAGTTCTCCGCTAGTTGGAAGAATTACATCACCACCAAACGTGGTATTGCCTGACGTGTCTATAGTTACAACATCAGAGCCGTTAGAACCTAGCTTTAGACCTTTACTACTATCACCTCTTACCTTTAAATTTGTGCTGTCAAAGGTAACACGACCAACGGCTGCACCAGAGCCATTCTGAAATAGTAAGTTAGCACCACTAGCAGGATTACTGGTGATTGATCCAGAAAACGTGGCATTACCACCTATAGAAGTAGCTCCTCCTACATTCAAAGTAGAGCCTACTGATAAAGCAGCAGATACAGCTAAACTTCCACCTACTCTACCATCAGTAATTAGTTCTGCTGTAATACCTGTAAGATTTGATCCATCACCATAGTAAGCACTAGCACATACACCAGCATTTTCAAACTTGACTTGTGTACCAACTGCTGTTAAATTACCAGCTATAGATACATCACCACCTGCAATAATTCCATTTACAGATATGTTTCCACTAATCTCTCCACCCGGTAAATTAGTTAAGTTAGATCCATCTCCATAGTATGCTGAAGCACATACACGAGCACTAGCAGCTTGAAGATTAGTACCAAGAATAGTTACAGTATCACCAACTACTAAACCACCACTTACAGAAACTGCTCCACTAAATCCAGCATTACCTGTAGCTCTAAATGTTCCACCTATTGAAGCAGAAGTAGCTACATCAAGCCGACCACTAACTGATACATCATTTTTAAATTCTGTCTTAGATGTAAATGTACCTGTACCAGCAACATTAAACGTACCGCCTACAGTTACGTTATTCTTAGCAGCTAATGCATTCTCTACAGTTACAGTAGATTTAAATGTTGCTGCACCTACAGCCGTAACTGTACTATTAAATTGTGCTGCACCAGAAACTGTAACAGTAGAACCAAACTGTGCAGCTCCACCTACAGATACAGCAGCTTTTAAATGTGTTGCACCTACTACTGTTGTTGTTCCAGATACTTGTAGATTACCACCAACAACAGCATTGCTAACAGATATGTTACCTGCTATAGTCGCAGTAACGCCAGTAATATTAGAACCATCACCATAAAAAGCACTAGCACAAACTCTATCGTCAGCATGAATATTACCTCGCACAGATACGTTGCCAGAAACGGCTGCATCACCAGTAACTTTAATTGCACTGACTGCAACTTGTAATGCTGTATTTGTTCCATCTCCTGTTTGTACAGGTTTTAAAGAAGTATCAACTCCTGTATTACTTACAGCAGAGCTTACAAGTATAAGTTGTTTATAAGTATTAGATACAAGTTTATTAGTTAAATCTGTCATATCTGTTGCCACCTAGTATCTGTGTCTGCCCATGTTGTTGTTACTTGGCTCCAAGTTAGATTTCTTCCACCTATATCTGGCCTTGGATTAAGTATAGCAGGATTGTCTCTAACATCTGGAACATGATTTTGTGGGTGATTTTTTAAATCATATTGCCCTTCATAGTCTTGTGGGCATACTAACATCCCATAACTATTCATTCTCATTTGTCTATGTGGATAAACAAACCCACATGTATCACACATTGCTAATGCATTTTTAGTGCTTGCCATTATATATATCCTAACTTTGGAACTATATGCATAGAAGCTCTTTGCCTATCTTCTTCCATAGCTCTCATAAGAAGTTCTTCATAATTAGCTTTTAACATTTGTATACGATCAGGAGCTACTAATGGACGTTTCATTGACATATAGTATGCAAGTCCCATAGTCAAGCAAGGTAAAAATCTTTTTGGTATATCTGCATTTTGTGTAGCAGACTTATTTATATCCTGAAGCTCTCTAAATATTTCAAGCTTAACACTGTCACTTGAGTTATCTGGTAGAGGCCACAGTCGTAGTACAGGATTGTCTCGTTCTCTTCTTATACTATATTGGCTTGGTCTACCTGTCTGTGTCTTATTTGGAATTAAAAGATATTCTTCAGATGTGATACGCTCTAGTTGTGTATCAGTATTATCTTTACTATATACAACTTCAAGAGCATCTATCGTAGAACTATCAAGAGAGTAAGAAGCTGTACTTGCTGCAACTGTAAAAGAAGAAGTTGAAGTAGTCCACAACATAACACCACGGTTCTGCCAATCTTTTAACATAAGATTAATAGAACGTCTAGCAGATGCTGGTTCATGGCCTAGAGTACTCTCTCCACCAATCATCTCTGTAGCTTCTTGAATAACTTCATCTATGTCTAGATTAAAGTTATATGTTCCTGATACCGCCATTATTTTCTATACCTTGCTGTTTTCCTAGCTATTTTCTTTGGCTGCTTTACGAACTGCTTCCCGGCAGCAGTCCCTTTTCGCTTTGCTTTTGTGGTCGCTGCATACTCTTTGGATGTTAGTGATTTGATCGCCTTCTCTGGCAAATATCTTTCGCCAGTAACGCTTGACGGCTTTCCAGATTTTGTTCTCCATTTCTGTTTGCTCCATTTAGAAAGTTTATTTGTACTTTTCTTTTTGGGTCCAGAATAACTTCCACCAGCATCTTTATAATATTTAACTGCAAGTTGCATAGCACGAGCAGAGTGTTTCCCACCCATCTTTGCTTTTGCTCTTGCCTTTGCCGCAGCCCACTTCTTGGGATCACGCTTTGTAGCAACTCCTGATTTCTTTTTAGCAGCCATACTTAACGAGTACGTCCACCACGTTTACGTTTGACCGTACCACCTTTAGATTTATATTTAGTTTTCATAGCCATACCACCGCCCATTTTACGAACAGTGCCACCTGCTTTTTTATTACTTACTTTTTTATATGGTCCCTTTGAATACATTGGCATTAGCATCTCCATCGTTTACGTGCTTGTCTCAAGCGGCTGTTTGGATTCTTAGCTGCTTTTGGAAACTTTTTCATTTGTCCTGCTGATCTTGCACAAAAAGATTTACGTCTTGCTGCACGTTTACCAGTAGGGTTTGACTCTGTTACTGCTGTTTTTAATTTAGAGCCGGGATTCTTTCTTCTATAAGCTGCAACACCTTTCGCAGTCATACCTGCACCAGACTTAGTAGGACGCTTGTGACCACCTCCTATAGTAAGTCCTTTCATTCCTGTACCTTTTCTTTTTCTTTTACGTACAGCCATGTTACACCTTTATGTAAGTATCTTTATACTTTTCAAATATATAGTGACATAGGTCAGCCCAATATACTTTAAAGTCTGTATAGTCTTCACGATTAGGTTTAACTATATCATAATTTATTTTACTACTGTCAATATCTACAGCCATCAATACATCTTATCTGAGTAAGTAGCATTGCCAAAACCTTTCATAGCTTGGCCTACACCACGAACTTTACCGCCCATGTTACGTTTTACTTTGCCACCGTATTTACGAATTTCAAATCCACCCATTTCCATAATTTCTTTTTCAGTAGGTGGTACACCTCTAGCAGTAAGTCCCATACGATCTGCTACATCTTGTCTTGCTGGTGCAAATTCTCCTGTCTCTACAAGACGACTCTTACCACCTTTACCGGGACGTACCTTTGCTTTACCTTGAGCAACAAGACTACGCCTACGTGCAGGAGAAACCTTTTCAGGAAGCTTGGCTTTAGATAGAAGTGGTCCTTGTTCTACCTCTTGTCCTTTTGGTCCTGTCTTACGTCTACCAGCTAAAACATTAGAATCTCTAAGATCTGACATTTCATCTCGTTTTTGAGATTTAATTAAACGATTTAGTTCGCTTTGTTCAGCTTTAGTTCTTTTTACTTTAGGAGCTTTTGGTTTTTTAGGTGCAGCTTCTTTGATAGCTGCTTTTAACTCAGCATCAGATTTCTTTTTTGCTGCTGTTAAAGAGATGCCTAATACCTTTGCACCTTTCTTCTGAAGATCAGTAGCAGCTTTTACTCCACGAGCTTTACGTCTTCTACCTCTTGCAGCACCTTTAGTGGTGACACCTGTTCGTTTAAGTGTTTTAGCCATAACTAGCCCTCCACTTTAAAAGCTTTACCTTGAGTGTAATCTTCATCTACAACTACATCTTGAGGTTTACCTTTTACATCTGGACCTTTACGTGCAGCACCATAGCCTTGTCCAGTAGGTCTACCTACAACCTCATCTAGATTAGCTGGGTATTTTAAAAGTGTATATGGACCCCTCATTTCTTTCTCCTTTTCTTACGAGCTTCACTTAAAGCAATCGCTATAGCTTGTTTTCTTTTTGTAACTTTTTTTCCAGAACCACTTTTAAGTGTTCCTTTTTTATATTCTTTCATTACCTTTTTAACTTTAGGTTTACTTACCTGTTGTCTAATACTTGACCTATTAGTCATAACAAGAAGCTACTAAGTCTTTACCAGACATGCTAGAACTAATTGAACCACCTTTTTTCTTTTTAATAACTTGTCCACCAGTTTTTGCATAACCCATCTTATTACGAACTCTTGTTGGTAGTTTAGCTAGACCGGGATTTTTCTGTGCATTAACAGTTTTTAAAGTTTGACCGCCACCAGCTTTTGAAATTTTTTTACCTCTTACTTTTGATCGTCCACCCGGACCACCCCTAGATTTCATATCTTTAATAGAATTTCTTAAAGCCGTAATACGTTGTTTATTTTTATTTATAAATTTTAACTTTGCTGTTCCTGATAAATTAGCAACTTGTTCTTCATATTTTGCTAATTGATCTTTCTTTATTTTTAAAGCTTTATCAAACTCATTTGCTTTTTTAGCTGCTACTTGAGAAGATCGTATTTTAGTATCAGCAGCTTCAGCAGTTGCTCCTTGTGTCCCCATTGCTGGTTGATTTGGATCAGCAGCAGCCTGACCTTCACCTTTTCTTGCTTTTTTAGCAGCAGGAGTATTTTGTTGTTTTGCCCCTGCTCGTCTTGATGTTGGAGATGCAACTTCTCTCATAACACCTGAACCTGTATCTGTAGACATACGCACTCTTTTGCCTTCTTCATTTAAACGAGTGGCACTTTTAGTACCACCTTTTAAAGCTGAACCTGCTCTTCTTCCTCTTGCAGAACCTCTAGTACTTCTACCTTTTCCTGTTATTGATCTTATTCCTCTTGGCATTTTAGCTCCCTCCTTGTTGTATTGTGTTAGGACCACCAGCAGGTGAAGCTGCAACAGCCATATCATCCTGTCTAGTACGTCTAGATTGATTACGTAATGCTTGAATTTGTTCTATGTATTGCTGCTGCCAAAATGTAACTGTACTCCAATCTTTATTAAAAGCTGTAGCTTCTGCCAAGCAAGCATTAAATAATGCATTATAACAATACTCACTAAAGTAATTAGAAGTTGTTACACTTGTACCTGTTGCAGATGCAAGAGCAAGTGGTTGTGATTGAGTTTGTATTTCAACAGTTAAAGTAGAAACTGGTGTTGGCACTATCTTAATTGTTGAATTATTCTTTCTTGTATAATATCTGGGTGTACCAGTTGATGCACTCACAGGCCAATAGTCATTGACATATTCAATAGTTCGTGGTAATAGATTAGTAACACTCGTACCAGAACTTACTTTAAAGTTTACATTACGAATTACACGTACACGATCATTTAAAGATATTGCCCCTGCATTACCAGATGAAACTGAAACATTTGTATACTCATCTAATCCAAAGTCATCTAAGTCTTTTATTAATTTAAACTCTGCTCTTTGAATAAACTTAGGAATTTGATTAGCAAACTCAGTGCTATCATTCTCAGTCGTATTAATAATGTCAGACTTTAGATCAGAGTATGTAGGCATATTAACCGCAGAATACTGTTAAACTCGCACCATCAGTCGGTGCAGAAACTGAAACGACACCGTAAACAGCGGTGCCAAACTCACTAATATAAATATCTGTTGCCTCTCCAGCAGCTACATTAAATTGAATAGCAGCCCCTTCAGCAGTTTTATTTGTTGCTTGTCTCTGTCCTTTGATAACAAAAGTACCAGCAGTGGTAGCAAGAGCATGGATAGCAACAATACGAGTTGTGGAAGGAGAAGCTCCATTACCACCATTGTCGCCAACTGTTGTGCCTGTCTCTACAAAAGTAAGAGTAGCATCTCCAGTGGCTATAGCTGATTTTGTATTTGTACTCATATTAACCTCATTTCAAAGTGAGGGAGTAGCACTTGGCTACCCCCTCTATTTGATTAGGAACCAGCACTTCCAAAGAAGCCACGCCAGTCAGATACACCAAAGCTATATCGCTCTCGTGCCTTAAAGCGCAAGTTACCTGTATCAAAGTCAGGCTCCATCTTCGTTTGAAGAGGAGATCTGACAAACATCTTTGTACCATTAGGAACATCAGTCTTAATGAAGTACGAAGTCGTGTCAGTGAACCTTCGGTTGATAAAGTAACCTTCTGGCAACATGCCCAAGTGACGAGTTGCGTTGATCGCATTCGTATTCGGGTTCGCTCCACCAGCACTCGCTTGAGTATTGCCGGGGCTGGCAAGAATACGATCTGCAATCGCCCATGAGTCAACAGGGACATGCAATGAAACAGCACTCGCACCAATCAGAATCCCACGGTCATCCTTGAGTTTCTGAATTGTTGTAAGAGCAGTTTCCAGAGTTGCTTCTGTAAGGTCAGCAGCCGCAAGCAAGTTGGACTGATTACCATCAGAAATGGTTGGGTGTGCCGCAGAGAAGAACGCAGCTCCGTCACCAATAGTGTCAGAGAAACCATTGTTGAACAGGTTCGCCGCTTTTACCTGCTTGGTGTTAGCCATAGCTCTGGCAAGGCCACGAGCACGAAGCTTGGCAAACGAATCATAAAGATTGTCTTCCATCGCTTCTTCAGTGACTGCAAAAGCAAGAGCCACAGTCTCGTGTGAGTAACGAGCCGTGTAGCTTTCTTGAGCGTCATCATAGACAACACCAGCACCTTCACCTTTGGTTGGCGCAGTGCCAAACCCAGTGAAGAGCACTTCTTCTTCAAAAGCACGATCTGAGTTTTCTACATCGTAGAGAGGTTCATGTTCATTGTTTACCTCTCCATACTCCATACCGAATACAGCATTAAGACCCGGAAGGAGTTGTTTACTAATACTAGCTCTATTAATAGCCATGATAAAACCTCCTTATTAAGCCGTAGACGCTGAAGCCGTTACAAAACGGTCACGGTGATGGTTGAGCCAAACTTCTACAATAGGATAAGCATCAGAGTCTTTTTCATCTGGGAACTGAGCTTTTCCAACAACACGTACAGCCGCAGCCGCTTCAGTTCCAGAAGCACCATCAAGATAGTAGCTGGATTGTCCAGTCGTGGTGCTGCCGCTAGAAGCAGTGGAGCTAACGGTTACATTGTAGTTTTTAACAACAAGCAACTCAGCCGCTGAAAGCGAAAGAGAAGCTTGGATGTAATATGTCTGATCAGGATCAGTAATTACAAAGAACTTAACGTCAGTGGCACTCGTCCCACCCGGCCAATAACGAGAGAACTTTTGCTCACCATTTTCAACATACTGACATCCCATGAATACTCCAGAGGGTTTGAGAGTTGCAGCAATATACGGAGATATCGTTGCAAAGTTCGCACCCGGAAGTACTACTGGATCACCAGTAAAAATGCTATTCGTCGGAGTACCAGTCATACCCGTCGAAGTTAGTTCAATCGTATCAGTGACAGCTTCATTATTGTAGCCACCACCTTTTTTGCGAGCAGGAATGAAACCACGAAATGCTTTAGTAGTAGACATGTTTCATCTCCTTAGTTGTGAGGATTAGTCCTGAAAGTTAGGACGCCTTCCTCGTGTTGTTACAGAACGGCTAGTATTCGTAATTGGCATACGAGAATCTGAGCTACGCATAAGCTGTGCATTGACAGCATCCATCATTTCATTAGCTTTGTTTTCATAATAATTACGTCTAGCCCTTGCTTTTCCGGCTGGCATTTTAGCAAGAGCCAAGTCACCTCGACTTACTGTGCCAATATACCTGCCATCCTCTCTCACGAAAGAGGTAATAGCCATTTCAGGTACTTCTTCAGGAGATACAAAAACCCAACCCTCTTGTTGACGTTTGCCAACATTGATGTAGTCATCTTTGCCTTGAAGGGAGACTCGTATCCAACGTAGTGCCATATCCTCTTGATCAAACCGTTGCTGGACAGCAGGTGGAATGTCAAGAGCATTCGGCTCTTCAAAGGTCCATTGTTCTTCTCTCACTGCTTTTTCTCTTTGACTATTATTACGTGATTCATTTCGTGTCATATTTTCCTCCACGCTTAAATTATATCTGTATACTCACCGTCAGCTTTTGTAACTTTAAGCTTTTCGGCAGCATATTGTTCAAGTGGTATACCCCATTTGGTAGCAAGTCTTACGTCTTCTTTCGAAAGCTTAACTTTTTTACCAGAGTTCGGAGATGAGCGTGAACTCCCCGACACCACTTGAGCAGGTTCTGGCGTGTTGTCCTGCACACGGTCTGAAGTTTGACCAAAAGATTTTTGCATCCTTCTGTCAATTTCTTCATAAAACTCGTCATCATTCGGATCATATCCTTCGTTCTTTAGTTCGCCATCAAGAGCAAGAGCAGCAGCAGTCTTTACTGTATCTTGTCCAAACCAATCATTTCTTTCAGCCCACTCTTGTGCTTTTGTATCTACTTGAGGAGCGTACTGTGAAGTTGGTTCTGGTTGTTGTGCTACTTGTTTTTGTTCTATCTCTTGCTGTCTAGCTAACCTACCTTTCCAATTTTGTATATTCTTTAGTTCTGCTTTTGCATCTGCTAAAGCTTCTTGAGCATTCAAAGCTTTTTCTTTATCTCCAGAATCAAATGCTTCTAGGTAAGCTTGTCTTGCTAGTTCAATATTCTTTTCTAAATGTTCCTCACCTTTTACAAGTGTAGTATTAGTAACATTTGTTAAGTCTTTTGATTTAGTTTCTAAATTTTGTTTTAATAATTCATTCTGTTTTATTAATTCTTGTATTTGTTCTTCACGTTCTTTACGTTGTCGAACTAATTGTCTAATTCTTTTTTCTGCACCTTTAGTTTCAATACCTTCTAATTCTTTTGGTTTTTCTTCAACTACAGGTTCTTCTACTTGAGGCTGTTCTTCTATCTCTGCTTTTTCTTCTACAACAGGTTCTTCAGGGGCCGCTTCTACTTCTTCTTCTAATTCAAACTCTACTTGGTTGTTGGTTGGAACTTCTATGTTGTTCCATTCGTCATTATTATCCATTCTTCTCTCCGTTAGTAACGAACTAAACGATTACGTTTATTTATTATTATATCATACTTTTATTGGTTTCCCAAATCAAACTGATCCTTTTGTTAAATTAAATGTAGGATCTAAGTCTTTTGGATCAGGAACTCGCATAATAATCTGATCATCAAATAAAAGAATAAGACGTACACCTTTGTAAAACATCTTAGTTCCAGTATGTTTACCATAGCATACATAGTCTCCTACCGTACACCAAGCACCACTTGGAAACTTTTCTTTCTCATGATAGGCTAGATCACCTAACGCAAGTACTTGACCAACAGTTGTAAGATAAGACATATCATCTCTTGTTGAGTCTGGTATAAAGACACCACCCTTAGTTTTACTTTTTACTGATATAGGGCGTACCAAAACATGATACCCCGGAAGATCAGGTAAAGGTGATGGATCTGGTTGTTCTTCTGGATCAGTAATCCATAGGTCGTTTTTAATTGCCCCGCCCATGCTTACTTGTTGCATATTAGTCTTCATCCTCCATATGTAGTCTTTTCTTGTAAATTGAAGTTAAATTATCTCTGGCCCATTCAATGCCATAGATAGAACCTACCACTTGTCGGTAGTGTGAATAATCTTCAGCCATTCCTTCTCCAAGATTACGCTGAAGCTTAGTTATCTCTGAATTAAATTCAGAAACAATCTCATGCCAAACGTCCATCTTACGGTTTCAGCTTACCTGATTCTGGTGCTTTCCAAGATGACTCGTCCCATTTATTAAGAGAACTACGAATGTTACGACTTCCTGTAACATCAGCAGCATACGGATCTCCATAAGACTTATCCGTATTCTTTACATTCTCTAAGTAACCTTTACCTTTCTGCATCATTTCTCATCTCCGTTAATTGTTGATTTGCTAATTCAATCATATTTTCAATAGCTGTTTGATCTAGTTCTTTTTGATCTTGCATTTGTTGTTTTAACATTTCAGATATATATTTAGCTAATTCTTTTCTTTGGTCAAGTTCTATTTTACTTTCTTCTATCTGAAGTTTTGTTTGAAGCTCTGCTTCTTTAATTGCTTCTTTTGATTCACGATTTAGTTCTCCTTGCTGTTCTCTAGACTTTGCCTGTCCTGTAGCTTTCAACATATCTATAATCTGAGCAGTCTCTTTAATCTCTAGTTCTTTATTCTTCAGTTCCATTTCAGCAGCATCTGTTACAGACTCAGCTTGTAGTTTTTGTTTTTCAAGTTCTACCTTTGCTTGCTCAAGTGCAACAAGCTGTTGTTCTGGAGATTGAGCTTGTCCCATCGCTTGATTTGCATTCATTACTTGCTGGGCTGCTTGAGCCATTGCCATCTCCACAACAGCAGGAGTACGACTGTTTGCAGGAACTTGTTGTAGAACTTCTTGAGAGACACCATTCATTTGTTCTTGGTATTTCATCACAGAATGTTCTTGAATGTTTGATTGTAGAATAGGAGCTATTCGTTGCATGATAGGGTTAGCACCATTCTGTGGATCTTGTAGGTATGCCATCTTTACTTGTATATGAGCATCATGGTTCTGTCCGGGGAATGCCGCAATGGGAATACCTTTTGTTGCTGCCATAATATCTGAAACAGGATCAAGAGGTTGTGGCTCAATCTTAGGTGGTAGTATCTCATCTAAGTTTGGCATGTTAGCCGCATTTAAAATAGTACGATTCAATGCTTCTATGTTAAACATTCCGGGTGGTGATTGTTGTGCCATCTGTAGTGCCATGTTTGCCATCATCATACGATGGGCGTTTGATGGAATGTTTGGATCAGATACAGGAATAATATCTATGCGACCATCAAAATCTCTCTTGAAAATACTACGAGTCTCATAAGGAACATCATATGGATATTCTTCTGGTAGATATTCATAATCAATTCTAGCTAAGATTCTAAATTCATCTTTCTGAGATTTGTGTAAGCGTTTATGTATCGCACTAAAGAATTTACTTGATGCTTCAAGAAGTGCCATAGTTGTACCAACGGGTCCATAGGAGGCAGCATCAGAGATAACTTGCTCTGTGCTATCCGCAAACTTCTGACCAGCAGCAGTTACGAAATTCAACATCTGGAACAGAGTAGAGGAAGGCTCTTTGTAGGGGAGGGGAACAATAGCCTTTGATAAGTCTATTCCAGTTGCTTCAACCTCCTTGAACTCGCCGGGTGATACAGGTTCATTGTCACCAACAACCCGTACACCTTTGGCCTTAAATCCTCCCGGTAGATTTGCAAATTGCCCTGCATCTATTAATGATCTCATTGCGGCAGTGGCACTCATAGTCAAATTACCAAGAAAATGAATTAGGCCAAGTCCGTAGAAACCAAAGCCCGGAACAAACCTATAATGCACAAAGTGGCTTACCTTTTCTTTGTTCGGGTCATCTTGCTTATAGTTTCTGCGAATACTTAGTACTTGTCTTGATTCTTGTTCTACTGTTACAATGTATGGGTAGAACACACCTTCTTCTTCAAGATCAAGATAACAATGTTGTTCTAGAAGAACGTACTGTGGATCGTTATCAGAGGAAGGAGACAATCCAATTATTGTATCCATCTTCTCACTAAATGCTGTTGTTGCATTCATAGATGGATCTGGAAGGTCAACATTTGCATAGACACCAGCACGTATATCTTTTTGTATTTCTACTGGGCTACGATAGATAACATGTGTATAACGATCTGCATTACTTAGATCAGTTGCATAGTAAGAAACATAGAACTGATCAATAGGAATAAACTCTGACTTAGGACGTTTTACTGTGGCATCATAGTACAGTTTTTTAAATGCTGACCCAATTAGAGGTAGATGGAATAACATACGTTCAAATTCATCAAAGAACTCAGGCATCTGTTCTGTTACCTGATAGTTCATAAAGTTCTGAACACGGTTTGCTTGTAGTTCTTTTTCAGGAGAAGAGCTACCAATAATCTGTGTCTTTACAGGACCGCTTGAAGGAAACAATTCATTTGAAGCTTTTGATTGAAACTTAACAGCAGACTCAATTAGTAATGGATGTACTGCTGTACATGCACCTTCAAATGGTTCTGATCCTTGTTCTAGTTTTAATCCTAGAAGATCAAACCCTCTTTCAAACATAGACTCCCACTCTGAACGTGAGTCTTTATCTGCTTCAAAGTTATCTATAACATCACTAGCAATTTCAGAAAGATCTCCTTCATCCATCTCTTCTGCTAGATTATCATACCATTCACCAATCTCTTCGTTTGCTTCCATCTCTACAGCAGAAGAGAAGTCTACAATTACACCACCATCATCGTCTATCTCAAATGTAGCATTCATATCTTCTTCTTCAACAGCTTCTGGTAAAACATTAATGTTTTCTTCTGTTGGCATCTGTTCAAAAGGATTTTGTTCTATAGCCATTATATCTGATCCTCACGCAAACCTTCAGCTAGTTCGCTTCCAAATGTTGCATTCATATAATCGTTTAACTCTTCCATTGTTGTTATATTTTGAGTTTCTTCTGCTACTTTTTCTGCTGCTTCAATACCAATCGTATCTTTAACTGAATCTACAACAGAATCTATCGCATCACTTATTCCTAGATCAGAATAGGCTTTAGACATGAAATCTGTTTTAGCATAAGGATCACCTAGTCCAAATCCTTGTATACCTAAACCTAAATAACTTTGTGGATCTACAAATGTTTCTTCACGACCAGCTAAACTACGAAGACCTCCTCCCGGAGTATTGGGTGCGCCCATTACAATGTCTCTTGCAAATCCTAATGGAGTCAAACCTGACATACCCATATAAGCATCACGAGCAAGACTTGCTAAATCTCCGACTCCTTTTCCAAATCCCATTCCAGCAGCTTGTGCTGCCTCTGCAAAAGATGGAGCTTCATAACTATATTCACCTGTACGTGGATCTATCTGTACATCTACACCTAATCCCATTGCAGATAGATTTGCTATTGCATCTAATTCATCTTGTGCATATGACTGTCTATCAAGTTCAGCTTTTCTATCAAAATATCCAATACCTACTAAATCATCATAACCAAATGAACCCTGTCTTTCAGCATAGTCTATAGCGTTTTCTAATGATTGTTGATCAAATCCCATGTCTGGGTCTGCCGCAGCAGCAGCCTCCGCAGCAGCCGCCGCTGCCGCTTGTGAAGCACTTACATTACCTTGTACATCTTCTAATCCTGTATAATCTGGAGCTTGACTAGGATCACTTGTTGTGCCATCACTACCATCACCATCACCACCATCACCAAAACAACAGTGATTTAATTCATAATCATTGTATAGATTATTCCAAGAACGGGTAGAAGACCACCCATCATTCCACATAGGTCTTTTAAATTCTTTGAACATTACTTGTTCTCCCACTCCCCAATCTTCTAAAGTTTACTACTTTAGGTAGATCTTTTTCTTTTCTTAATTTATCCAATCTCTTTAATGCAATATCTCCACCACCATAAGGACAAATAATATTTACTAACCATAAGTTATTTCCAGAGTTCCAATCATCAGGCTTTAAATTATATTTTCTTTCTGCATATAATTTAGATGTTTCATCTGATAGTAAAGCCCAACTAGCCCAACAAAGTGGAACTTCTTTATCTTCATAAATAATGTACTGTCCTAATTCTAATGGTGGCAACACCAAGTTGTAAATAGCTTTTAATCTTATATTATTTAAATTATCTGTTAAAGATAAAATATCTAATACTTTTTTTAAATCTTTCATATTATTAGTATAGCATACTTTTTTCTAATTCACGAATTATATTTATACATTCCAGTATGTAGCTCTACTCTTTCTACTGTCTTCCTCATAGTCAGGATCATCTGGGTGAGTAAGATGCCATGAATCTTTCATATAGTGTACTGCCATTGTTAGAGCATCCACTTGGTCATCATGGGCCGCATTTGGGAAACGTATAAGTTCTTCTACTAAGTCATCTGCCCACTTCTTGTTCATGGGTATCCAGACCCTACCTGATTCCATCATGGGAGTTGCGGCATAAACTCTGGATACCTTGTCCTTGTCAGGATTATATTCTAATACTGGTAGTCCTGCTCTACGCATGTCTTGTATGAGAGACTGTCCAGATGCTTTCTTCTCTACCATGCAGATGTCAGGCTTATGTTGGTTGTATAACTTCTGAGCCATACGCCTTAGTTCTGGATATTCATATCTACCTTTGATATTACCTAGCAATATGAGATGTGGAGCAAAGTCTTCATACCCTTGATTATCTTGGTTATACATGTAGAAGATACCCCATGTCTGTATGACACTGTAGTCAGCCGTATTTGATGTAGAGAAAGCTGTATCATAAGTCTGTATTACAAAATCACAGCTAGGTGGTTCTCCATACTCCCAGTTCTTTAACCATCTCTTCTTGATTAAACCACCTTCTTCTGGTGTGGGGTCTTGCATATACAGAGCATTCCAATAACGAGATCCATTTGAAGCTTTGATCTCATTCTCATCTACCTTGAGTACATGATCTGGTTTCCATTCTGGAAAATAGCTGTGGCCTACAGGTAAGTCAAGGAGTTCTGCTGCTTCATCGTCCAACCATGCTGGTATCTTTACGACATCCCAAGGTATTGTCTCATAGTCTGGCATGTTCTCTTGTTGTTTTAGAAGCCAACCACAGAGATCATCATAGTGATACCGTGTATTGATTATAACTATCGCACCATCTGGCATGATACGAGTTCTCAGACCAGCAGGATACCACTCTTTTATAAATCTTCTACCTGCACTTGAGATGGCATCCTCTTCAGACATAGCATCATCAAGGATTGCGACATGAGCACCACGACCAGCTATCTGACTACGTACACCAGCAGCATAATATGTACCGTTTTTGTTTGTCTTCCACTTACCTGCTGCCCTTACATCACTACGTAGTTCCACACCACGGAATACCTTTTTAAATTCTTCTGTATTTACGATGTCTCTTACTGATCTACCAAAGTCACTTGCCAGTTGATCACTGTGAGATATGGTCAATAGCTCATGTTCAGGGTTTCTACCTACGTACCATGCAGGAAATAGCTTGGAGCAGACAACAGATTTTGATGAACGTGGAGGGAGGAAGACCATCAGCCTCTTGATCTCACCTGATTCTACCTTTTGTAGCTTATCAGAGATCACTTCTATGTGTCTACCCATTTTAAAGTCAGACACAATCTGTGGAGCCATTAGTCTTACGAAGGAAAGAAAGTCAGTATTACATTGAAGATTCACTTGTTGAGACAACAAACCTTCTAACTGCATATAAGTTTCTATATAGTTACTATTTATTTGTTCCATAGTATATATTATACACTATACAGTAAGACTCTACAATAGAGAATACTAAAAAAATATAAAAAAATATACTATAGAGCTACTACAAAGCATACTTTATAGTACCGGACTGTGGTATTTTAGCAACAGTGATAGATATCTTTTTATTTCTAGATGATAATTCCTAGTATTTTGCTAAATATGTGAGTGGGGTATATATATAATATGCATGCGTGTGCGTTTTTGCGTGTACCCCTACGCATTATGCGACTCAGCCATGCAAATTTTGCAAAGGAAACCTAATTAAACCTCTGTAGTAGTAACATAGTGTTACTACAGAGGGTTAATTAGTAGTTAATTGCTGACGAAATCTCGCTAATTCATCCGAAGGATGGAGAGATTGGTAACATTCACTACTACGTAGTGGCTAGACAAAATCACTCAAGTCTTTGACTTGCAAGGCTTTTTCACTGCTTTGCAGTCAATGCATAGCTGCTCTGCAAAGGATGAAATGCTATGCATTTTGAAGAGGCTTGACAAGGCCAAATGACGATACTATTGTAGCTTTTAGTACGAACTCTAGTGAGTTCTAAAAGCGAGCAATAGAGAGAGGAAAAACAATGCCGTATATATTCGTTGGTTTACTCATGGCATTCTTTGCCATGTTTGCTGCTGATCGTTTCAACGATCCATGGCTGATTGGAGGCTGTGGAATACTGTTCCTTATAGGATCAGTATATGTAATTCTTGGTGTTAAAGACGAAGTTAATTAATAACTCTGTAGTAGTAACGAAGTGTTACTACAGAGTTTTAATTAAAATATTATGGAGAAAATCATGTCAAATCTAGTATCAAATCTTCAATTTGAAATCGACCAGTTCCTTGATAGCAAGTATCAAGTTCATACTTCCACCTGTGGTGGAGCAGTAGATCTTCATGACCACGAAGGATGGTGGCTAGCTACGCTAGACGAAGACGAAGCAAATATTGAAAATATTTCTGCGATATCATTCTAACCTATTAACCTCTCTATAGTAGTAACCTTGTGTTACTACAGAGAGTTATATAGAACTGTTCAACAACCAGCCAGAAGCAAGTGCTTCGATACATAGGAGATAATCATGGCTACATTCCAAATCTTTGTTAAAGGTAAGAAAAATAAAACATCTTGGATTGACCTTGAAAAAGGTAAAGACATATTCAGCAAGTCTGCTGAAACTGGGATGCCAATCAGAGTTATCCACCCTTCGGGTAGCTTCAAAGTGATCCGCAATGCTGACAATCTCCCAGAGGGAGAGCCAACATCTAGCAGAGCCTAGACTAAATAATAAACCTACAAGGGTATTATTTAGAAACTTTAACAATGGAGTATATTATGAAAATTTTACCTTTAAGAGATGGTAGCACAGGTTTTCGTTTTCAAGTATTTGGTATTCAAGGTTTATTCCGCAGGAGAGCTTTTAAAAAGCTGTGGAATGTTGGATCAGGTGAAACCTGTAATAAAATCAACTTTGGTAAGAATGTCTTATACATTCAAAAATCCACACCATCTAAATACTTTGCAAGATTTGCAGGTTAATATATAAATTAAATGGGGTTACAGCGAAGCTGTACTTCATGTAGCCCCATTTGGTGTATATATTAGCAACAGGAGATAGCTATGCTAGTAAAAGAAGCTAAAACATACGGTAATATATCTCAAGGTAATACAAAGATGCCGGGTACTACCTTTGCCATAGATGCATTTGCTTGCATTACAGGTAGTAAACTTGCAAAGATAGAAGGTACACCTTGCCACTCTTGCTATGCAAGAAAGTTGCAGAAGCTACGTCCTAGTGTGGATCAAGGCTGGAAGGCTAATCTTGCCAAGTGGCAGAAGTCTGACAAGTCTATGTGGGTCTTTGCTATGGTCTTTCAAATAGAAAGATACAACACAGATGGCTATCATAGATGGTTTGACAGTGGAGACTTACAGTCTGTAGAAATGCTTAAAAACATCGTAGATGTTGCATTGCTAACACCAAAGATCCAACACTGGCTACCAACTCAAGAGCGTAGCATCGTTAAACAGTACCGCAAACAGTATGGACAAGAGCCATCTAATCTAGTGATTAGAGTATCAGCATCAAAAGTAGATGCACAAAAAGCTCCAGACTTTGCTAATACATCTACAGTATTCAAGGACAAAGCACCCATTGGCAAAGTATGCAAAGCAAACACTAGAGGTAATCAGTGTGGCCCTTGCAGGGATTGCTGGGATGCCACTGTCGAGATTGTATCCTATCCAAAGCACTAACTTAATTGGAACTCTTAGTAGAGTATCTACGATACTAAAGAGTTACAATTAAATATGGAGATTGTAATGAAAAAAATAATCCACATCAATCAGCACATCATTAAACGCAATGCCAAAACTGGAGAGCGTAACCCTGTAATTACTTGTAAGACATACAAGTCTAATGACTATGCTCATGAGGTTGCTATTGATGGCCCTTGCAAGATAGTGTATAGTCCAGACAAGCCGCTATCTTGTGGGGCTAAAGTGTGGATAGAGACAGAAGCCGGAGTACAATTAAAGATTGTAGAGGAGACTTTGAAATAATGCCAACATATAATTTTTTAATTAAATGTATTGAGTGTGATGGTGAAGGAGAATACCAACTAAGTTCAAATCCATCTTCCCCTATTTATGAGTGTAGATATTGTCAAAATGGTTGGACTGAAGAGACAGACTTCTATGATTCCATAAAAGACCTTCAGCAAGATTATCCTGATGCTGTAGACATCTTTGATGTAGATGACGAATTTTAATAAAAAGGAGTGCAAGTAATGGAATTAACAATGTATAATATAGATGAAGTACAAGTTCAAGAACGTAAGCATAAAAATTTTTCTGTATACTCTGTTACAGTAACCGGAAAGACTTACGGAGATAAGGTATATCAGACTGAAATCAAGCTATTCTCTGATGATACCTCTAAATCTTTTAATGATTTAGTAGGTCAAATCCAGACAGTGGACATGGAGAAAGATGAAGAATAAAATATCCAGACTGCGTAGTACGCATCATAAATATATGGGTCAGCTTAGACGTAGTGGTGCGGCTGGCCCACATAAGGACAAGTCAAAAGAGATACCTCGTAATGAAAAACACAAAGGAAAAAAAGATGAAAAGATTTAAACTGGCATTTGAAAATGGACAAGTTGTTGATATCATTGGCAGAAACTGGAAGGATGCAGTAGAGAATTATCTGAAATCTTCAGAGATGTCTCCAGTAGATATAAAGGATATCAAAGAATGGACGTGAAGTTTTCATATAAAGAATATGAGATAATAAAAAAACATATGAATTTATATCTACAAAACTACAAGATAGGTGATCCATTTGACATAGAGCCTATGATTGCTAAGAGTATTATTCATAAGATAGAAAAAGAGATGGAAGATGAATTGCCATAAATGTAATACTGACATAGGAGTGCGAGGTGAAAAAGGCTTTCTTCTTGACAGTTTGAATGTGTGTTGTTATTGTTGGATAAAGATTGACAAGGAGAAAAAACATGGGAGAAAAAGAACCAACCCTAGACACCAGATCATACAATCACGTCAACATTCTGCGAGAAGAAATTGAGTTGTTAAAGTCTTATGCAACTCAGGTTTCTGATAATGCAAAGTTAGTACAAGATATTGAAACAACTACACATATGTTACACTGGCACATTGAAAAGATAATGAAGGAGAATGGCAAGTGAGTGATGTTTATAAACATAGAATAGGTTACTCAAGTAAGCTAAGAGCCATGCAACATTTTGTAGATAAAGAATACTTTATATTTAATGAAACCAATCAAGGGCCAATAGATTTTGTAGCTGTACATTCAGATGGTGATGTTAAGTTTATTGAATGTAAAACTTTATCAAGAAGATCAGATGGTTCTAAAATACATAGAATACTTTCAATAAAACAAAAGAATTTAAATAAAAATTTTATAAAAAATAAAATAAATGCTAAAGTAGAAATAGTTTATGTTGACCCCGAAACAAATGAGGTATGGGCATGAGTATGGAATGGTATCAAGAGATTGCACTAGAAAATATCTACGAAGAAATCGTAGATGAGTTACTGAAGACAGACTTGTCTGTGCGTGAAGCTGAAACGCAAGCGGCAGAGTTAGCTAGAGAAAAATACATGGAGATGTCAGAATGAAAGAATATAATTGGAACTATGAACGTGATCCTATTCCTATACTTAACTATGTAGAGAGAATCTATGATCAAATAAATGATGTTTGTCAAACTCTTAGAGATTTTGAAGGAGATATGTATATATCTGATCTGAGAAAACTATATGATATGGAGCATAAACTAGCATATTTAGTTGGGCAAATTAAAAATGAGAGTGAAGAATGAGTGATAAGAAAAAGGAAAAAGAACTTAAAGATATTTTAGAAAAAATATTAAACAGAACAGATTCAAAGTTAGGAGAGTGGAGAAAAATAAAATGAGTAAAATAAAAATAAAAAAATCTGATTTAACTTATATCATGGATTGGATAGGAGGTAGACAGGCAATTTCAGAACTTCATATAGATTGGATATTTCCTGAAGATAATAAATATAATTATAAATGTGGAGAAGATGGTTGGCTCCCTCAATCGGCTTGGGAAGATTGGTTTATGGAAGCAGTAGAAAGATTTAACGAAGGCTACACTTATAATCCTTTAGATGGTGACATAGGATTAAGACATGAAACTAATTTATATAAAGAGCTATGTCCTGAATGTAAAGGCGAGGGAGAAGGGGGATGTCATGTCTGTGAAGATGAAGAATATGTCTTCTTACCTAAAGAAGAATGTAAAAAGATTTTTGCTAAAGAATTAAAGAGAAAAAAATGAATATATTCTATTTACACGCCAACCCAGAGTGGGCGGCATCTATGCACTGTGACAAACATGTAGTCAAGATGATCTTGGAGTCTGCACAATTGTTGTCTACAGCACATCGTTTACTTGATGGTGTAATGTCTGTAGAACTGTCAGAGAAGGGACGTAAGCGTAAGGTGTGGACATTATCAGATAAGCGAGAGTCTATATTATACAAGGCATCACACATCAATCACCCCTCTGCTAAGTGGGTGCGAGAAAGTAACTTTAATTATATCTGGTTGTACAGATTACTAGATAGTTTGTGTACTCAATACACATCAAGGTACTACAAACTACACAAAGTAGAAAGAGATGGTCTTCTATTACATTTACACAGGCTACCTCATAACATACCATTCACACCTGCTACACCTATACCACAGTGTATGCCAGACGAGTTTAAAGTAGATGGAGATCCAGTAAAAGCATATCGTAACTATTACATGGGACATAAAGTAGAAATGAAAAAGTGGAATCATTCACTCACACCAGAATGGTGGTCAGAAAAAATGACAGAGTGGATGTTCGACTAGGGGGAACAATGAGAACAGGCAAACCACATTCAGAAGAATTAAAAACTGATGTACTCAGACTATTTGAAGAAACAAATATGTCTGCAAGAGATATAGCTAAAGCTATGAATAAAAAATATAAATATTCATTGCATCAGAAGTTGACTAGGTTATCCTGTTTAGGTATAAAGTGGAGAGCAGGTAAGTGTAAACCAAGAGAGGTGAAACATACAGTATATGTAAGATCATTTCCATTAGGTAATGAAAGAATAATGTTTAATAATCACCCCAGCGGTGAGTACATAAGATCGTTAGCTTACAATGAGTTGGAAGATAAACTTCCAGAAGAAGAAAGAAAAGAAAGATTAACAACTGCATTGAAAGGATAGATAGATGCAACAACTACTTGAAAAAAGAGATGTAATGTTCCCAGTATACACACAAAGTGTACAGGGAATAGGTGGAAAGATCCATGCACCTGATGTTAAGATGCTAACACGTATAAATAATAATGGTGCTGAAGAGTACATCTCAGTAGTAAATAAAGACTATCGTGTAGTAGAGAATGCAGAAGTGCTTGAACCTCTACAACAACAGATGATTAACTTTTTTGATCCTATTGTATTAGAAGACGTACACATTAAAGATACTATTCTTAAAAATGGTAGAACATGCTTCTCTGAATACATCTTTCCAAAGATAAAGCATGGCATTGAGACTGATACAGGACATAAGACTGAGTTTGGTCTGCGCTTTGTAATGAAGAATAGTTTTGATGGTAAGGGATCAGTAGTCATGTGGTCTGGTCTGATAGATTTCTTCTGCACTAATGGTACAGTTACAGGTAAGTATGATGTCACTCGCAAGAGACACACTCGTAACTTTCATACCAGTGGTTTCTTAGATGCATTTGAGAAAACATTAGAAGAACATTCACACATTGTGAATCAGTATCAAATCCTTGCAGATCAAAAGGTTAGCACATATAAGGTGAGAGATTTGTTTAAGAAGCTGACTAAATCTCCTGAAAAAAGCAGGAGAAACAATACGTTAGCAAGCAAACTTAACAGGCAGTTTGAAATAGAACGTCTAACTCGTGGAGATAATATGTTCTCTGTTATGTCTGCTCTGACACACTATTCCTCTCACACAACAGGTGACTTTTCCTTGACACGTAGTGGAGATCATGGTACTCTCTACAAACGTCAGGAAAAAGTGACGAACTGGTTAAACTCAAACATATGGAAGGAGTTTGTAAATGAAGTAGTATAATTTCCTATTAGTATTTTCATGTTTAATTTCGTTTTCGGTTGTTCGTTGTAAACTAGGAGAGTGGGGGGTTTCTTCCCTTCCCTACCACTCTCCATTTTTTTGTGATATAATAGGAGTATGTTATGCAATTACCTCAGTTCAAAACAGAAGAACAAGTAACAGCATACCTACGAGGTGATAATGATCCACTTGTAATGCAAGCACTAGAAGAGTATTGGGATATTATTTTATGTGATACTCCAATAACTGAAGTAGACTTTGAAGAATTAAATGGTTGGATAGAGTATGAATTAAACGAGTGGGAGGATCACTACGATAAATGGTCTGAAGAATAAGGAGATTGTTATGGGAATGAGTATGCGTGAAGCAGTTACAGATGCAGTAGAGATACTCTCAATGCTACATCTAAATGGTACAGTAGTAACAAAAGATAACGATAATCTTTCAGAAATAATTCATACATTAACTTGTTATTTAGATGAGTGTCCAGATGATTGATAAAATTTTAAAGTTTCTTTTTTGGCCTTTATTCTAATGTATATTATTACACAAGCTGATGGTAAAAAGATCAGCAATATCAATGAGATAGATGTTCTTGTTGATACAGAAACTGAACAGATATGTACGTTTAAAACTATGGTAGAGGCTTTAGATTATCTAAGTGAGTCAGGTGTATATGTAGAGAGTCTACAAAATCTACCATTCAATATAAAAATTGAGAGGCTTCAATGAGAATATTAATATTTTTATTTATGTCAATGGCACTTGCAATATTTCTATCATCAACTGTTAAAGCTGATCAGAAAGCATGTCTAGCTGAAGCTGTTTACTTTGAATCAAGATCAGAAAGTTTTATAGCACAGTTAGCTGTAGCTAATGTAGTGCTTAATAGAGTAGCTTCTAAGTACTATCCTAATAATATTTGTGATGTAGTACATCAATCTAAAACTTATGATGGACATCCAATAAGAAATAAATGTATGTTCTCTTACTGGTGTGATGGTAAACCAGAAAGAATAAAAGATATTAAAGCATATAAAGTAGCTATAGATGTAGCTGATCTTGCTTTATCTGGTGTGGTTGTCGAACATGTGATGGGTGCTACGCACTACCATGCACATTATGTAACGCCCCACTGGGCAACGGCACCTAGCTTTGAAACACTGACTCAAATAGGTAGTCATATATTTTATGTTGACATGAGGAATTAAAATGACATATAATGTTGAGATGGATAAACTCATAGAACAAAATCGTGAGCTACGAAAACTAATAAAGTTTCGTGACGATGAGCTTAACAAGCTAAGACTTGAGTTATCACGTCTTAAACAAACAAGAAATAATTCATGGGCAGTAATGAAAGATGACTAAAAATTTATGGCAGATGGATCGCAACGAAATATTTCGTGATCTTGTTGATCAATATTTAGATGAAGGCTACTCCAAGAGAGAAGCACGTAAGCTGGCAAAGCAGGAGGCTGACGAGATAATGATTGACAAGAATGAATTTGTTGATACTGTTTGGGAAGAAAGTTTCCATGACCGCTAAGTGGTTACTCATATATAGAAACTCAGTGATTGTAGATACTTTCAATACAAAGTATGCAGCAAGAAAGGAGATTGATAATCGTAGACAACTTGCACACATGTTAGGAGAAGATGTAGATAGAATATATCAAATAAGAAAGATGTAAAATGGAAGACAGTACACTTGTGTCACACAATGCCTGTCCTGAGTGCGGATCAAGCGATGGCAACGCACTGTACTCAGACGGGCATACTTTTTGTTACGTTTGCAAAACTTATGGCAAAGAAGGAGAAGCCGAATTGATACCGCAACAACAAACATATCCTCGCATCAATGGCCTACAAAGAAATCAATCAGTTAAAAAGCACTGGGTTACTGCTGAAATTACAGATAGAAAAATCCAAGAAGAAACATGTCGTGTATATGGTGTAACTGTTGTTCGTAATGGTACTCAGATTACAGAACATATGTACAAGTATAATGATAAAGATGGTAATCATATAGCTACAAAGTTCAGACGTACTCAAGACAAACAGTTCTGGTCTGAAGGCCCACTCAATGAAGCAGGTTTATTTGGTCAGAGTGTTTTTGGTAAAGGTGGTAAATACATCACAGTGTGTGAAGGTGAGATAGATGCGATGTCTGCCTATCAGTTGCTTGGTTCTAAGTGGCCTGTTGTGTCTATCAAGAATGGTGCGGCAAGTGCATACAAGAACTGCCAACAATCACTGGACTACCTCAACAAGTTCGATCAGATTGTACTATGCTTTGACAATGATAAGGCTGGGCGTGAAGCACAACAACAAGTAGCCCGACTGTTTGAGCCAAACAAATGTAAGATCATGAGCCTTGATCTGAAGGATGCTAACGAGTATCTCAAGACAGGACAACGTGAGAAGTTTGTTCGACAGTGGTGGGATGCATCAACGTATACACCTGCTGGTATCATCAACCTTGCGGATCTTGGAACTTCTCTGTATGAGGAAGCACACTATCAGACCTGTCTATATCCTTGGCCTAAACTAAACGAGAAGACCTATGGTATGCGTACTGGTGAGCTAGTGACTTTCACATCTGGTGCAGGTATGGGTAAGTCCAGCATCATGCGTGAGCTAATGCATCACATCATGTCAAACACAGAAGATAACATTGGTGTGCTTGCTCTTGAAGAGAACACACGTAACACTGCGTTCAATATTATGAGTGTGGAAGCTAACGCCAGACTGTACATCAAGGAGATACGTGATCAGTACACACAGGAGCAACTCAACGAGTGGCAGAAAAAGACTATTGGATCTGGTAGGTTCTTTGCCTTTGATCATTTTGGTTCTATTGCCAACGATGAAATACTAGATCGTGTACGCTACATGGCAAAGGCACTGGAATGTAAGTGGGTGTTTCTTGATCACTTGTCTATCCTTGTTTCAGGTCAGGAAGACAATGGAGATGAACGTAAGTCCATTGATATTCTGATGACCAAGCTGCGTTCTCTTGTTGAAGAGACAGGCATTGGTTTATTACTTGTCAGTCACCTACGTAGACCTGCTGGTGATCGTGGACATGAAGATGGACGTGAGGTATCACTCTCTCACCTACGAGGGTCAGCTTCTATTGCTCACCTATCTGACGCAGTAGTAGCATTGGAGCGCAACCAACAAGCTGACGATGAGGTAGAAGCTAACACCACAACGATTCGTATTCTAAAGAATAGATATACTGGCGAGACAGGTGCAGCTTGCTACTTGCATTATGATAAAGAAACTGGTAGAATGTCACAGATAGATAATCCCTTCATGGAGGAAGAGGCATGATTTGGAAGTACAGAACAGAGCAAGATAAAGAGCATGTTGAAAATTACTTAACAGATAAGGGATTATCTTTTAGCTTTGATGAAAGATTACCTGCTTTTTATATAGATGATCCTGACCCAAATAAACATTACATAGCTTATCAGTATTATTATACTACAGGTAGATGGGGAGTTATGTATAATAAAAGAAATAAAAATAGAAAACATTACATGTGTAGAGATGTAGAAACTTTGGTAAATAAATATATCTTAAAAGATCAAGATGAAGTGAGTGACATGAGAAAACCTTTTGACAAAAGTGTATACGATGAAGCAGATAAAGCTGCGAAGGATGCAGCATTTAAATTTATCAGCACCATGAACTATACAACTGTTGATACAACAGAGCGTAAAGACTTTGATATTGTATGTAAAGCAAGAACAGAGATACATCACCTCTATGAAGTAGAAGTAAAGTATGCATGGAAAGGAGAGTGGCCTGAGTCTTGGACTGAGATACGTATACCACATAGAAAGAAAAGATTGCTGGACAAGTGGAAGAAAGAATATCCCAATGCTCTCTTCACCTTCATGGTATTTCGTAATGATTGTAAAAAGGCTTGGCATATTGATGCAAACATTTTACTTGACTGTGAAGTTAAAGAAGCGTATAACAGAAACATAGCTAAAGGAGAAAAGTTCTTTCACATTCCTGTAAAGGATGCGTATATAGTAGATATAGAATGATACAAGCAGTTGTTGATATAGAAACAGATAGTCTGAATGCTACAAAGATACATTGTATTGTAGCGCAGCACTATCAAACAGGTGAGATACGTAAGTGGGTTGGCGAAGAGTGTAAACAGTTTGGCGAGTGGTCTAAAAAGATTGACCAGTACATCATGCACAATGGCATCAGCTTTGATGCTCCCACTCTGAACCGACTCACTGGTTCTAAGATTAGACCAGATCAAGTAAGAGATACTTTACTTGAATCTCAACTGTACAATCCGGTGCGTGACAAGGGACATTCTCTAGCATCTTGGGGTGAACGTCTTGGCTTTTCAAAGCTGGACTTTGAAGAGTTTGATTACTATACACCTGAGATGTTAGAGTATTGTCAACGTGACGTAGAGCTAACACGTAAACTAGCACAACAGCTAGAGAAAGAGAGTAAAGGTTTTTCTAAGTACTCGTATGATCTAGAAAGAAACATACGTATCATAATTGATAGACAAGAACGTAATGGTTTTGCTTTTAATCTTATGGAAGGACAACTACTACTAGCTCAGTTAGAAGATGAACAACATGAACTAGAGAAACAATCTGTAGAAATGTTTGAGCCAACAGTAGTTGAACTTAAAACTAAAACTAAGTATATACCATTTAACATAGCAAGTAGAAAGCAGATAGCTGACCGTCTCATGGATCGTGGTTGGAAACCAGACAAACATACAGAGAAAGGTAATGTGATTGTGAATGAAGAAGTTCTCTCACACATTGACATGCCTGAAGCTCAGATGTTCAGTCGTTACTTTCTTCTACAGAAAAGAACTGGTCTACTAAAAGCTTGGATAAAGGAGTGTAGAGATGACTCTCGTGTACATGGTAATGTTCTTACTCTTAAAACTATTACTGGTCGCATGGCTCACCACAGTCCCAACATGGCCCAAGTACCAGCAGTATATAGTCCATATGGAAAAGAGTGTCGTTCTCTCTGGACAGTATCAAACAGAAAAACACACAAACTTGTAGGGACTGATGCTAGTGGTCTTGAACTTAGATGTCTGGCTCACTATATGAATGATCCAACATTTACTAACGAGGTTCTTACTGGTGACGTACATACTGCAAATCAAAAAGCAGCAGGACTATCTACCAGAGATCAAGCAAAGACTTTTATCTATGCTTTTCTTTATGGTGCTGGTCCTGCAAAGATAGGTAAGATAGCTGGTGGTTCAGCTAACACAGGACAAAAACTAATATCAAAGTTTCTATCTAACATGCCAGCCCTGAAACGATTACGTAACAATATTCAAGAGGCTGCTCGATCTGGAACTATTCCGGGTCTTGATGGTAGAAAATTACATATACGTTCAGAACATGCTGCACTTAATACTTTACTTCAAGGTGCAGGTGCTATAGTATGCAAGCAGTGGCTTGTAAACATAGATGAACGTATACGTAAGACAGGGTTAGATGCAAAGCTGGTGGCATCTGTTCACGATGAGTATCAGTTTGAGGTAGCTAACTCTGATGTAGAAAGATTTACAAAACTAACAAAGGAGGCAATGTACACAACACAAAGAAACTTTAAATTTAAATGTGACCTAGATTCTGACTATAAAGTTGGAAATAATTGGGCAGAAACTCATTAAAGTTGTTGACAAACGAATCACTTTATGATACTGTCCTCATGTTGTTTAGTAGTAGACAACGTAACTCAAGGCTGGAATGGTCCAGCGGAAACTAAATGGAGAACTAAATGAAAGATCCAATCTATATCACTGGTAAATGTCACTATGCTTCAATCACTGAACCGAATACAAAGTTCGATCCGGTGTGGAGTATTCAAGTAGAAGTGAACGATGATAACCGTTCTGTAGTCGAGAGTGCAGGACTTCCAATCGCCAATAAAGGAGATGAGCGTGGCGATTTTGTAACAATTAAACGTAAAGTATATCGTAAAGATGGTAGCGAACGTCAGGCTCCCATTGTAAAAGACTCTCAGAATAATTTGTGGAATGGTAAATTAATTGCCAATGGTAGTTTGGTAAACGTCAAAGCAATTCCATATGATTGGAACTATGCAGGTAAATCAGGCGTATCTGCTGACCTTGCCGCTGTTCAGGTTGTAGACTTTATTGAATACACTGATGGCAGGGAAGATTTTGCCCCCGTCTCTGGTGGATACGTACAAGAATCTACCTCAGTGCCGTTCTAATCTAAGGAGAGGGGGAGTAGTATTCGCTGTTGCTGCTCCCCCATTTTTTATGAAAAATATAGATACATTAGTCTCAGATATATATGAACTATTTAATCTCACTCCATTGGAGATGGACGAGAAGGAGGTAGACAAACATATAGATAACTTTGGAGAAATGCTGAAGGTACATATCAAAAGCTTTCTCTATGAAGTTCCCAGAGATAGAAGTAATTTAAGATTATCTTCCATTGGTAAACCTGATCGTCAGATATGGTATGACATACACAGAAAGTTAGATGGCACACAATTAAAACCATCTACACGTATTAAGTTTTTGTATGGATATATTCTTGAAGAGCTTTTACTTTTGTGTGCTTCTATTGCTGGACACTCTGTCACAGATCAACAGAAAGAAGTCTCTGTTGGTGGCGTCTTAGGACATCAGGACTCTATCATAGATGGTGTTCTTGTTGATTGTAAGTCAGCAAGTGGTAATGGTTTTAAAAAGTTTAAGTTTAATACTTTGTTAGAAGATGATCCCTTTGGTTATATTGCACAGATATCTGCATATGCTCAAGCAAATGGCTTAGATCAAGCAGCTTTCCTTGCAATAGATAAATCAACTGGAGAAATATGTTTATCTAAAGTACATAACATGGAGTTTATTAATGCAGAAGCTCGTGTTAACTCTCTTAAACAAGTTGTATCAAATGATCAGCCACCTACTAGGTGCTTTCCTGATCTTCCTGATGGCAAGTCTGGCAATCGTAAGTTGGGTATTAACTGTGTGTATTGCAGCCACAAGTCGGAGTGTTGGTCTGATGCTAATCAAGGTAAAGGCTTACGTGTTTTTCAATATGCAAAGGGTAAAAGGTTTCTTACACATGTAGAAAAGGAACCTGATGTAGAAGAAGTATATGCACTGGAAGTTTCATAGTAAACCAGACACAATAAATAACTTTGGGTTTGTCTATCTTATTACAAACAAAAAAACAAAGAAAGCTTACATAGGTTGTAAGCAATACTTTGTTAAACGAAATGGTAAGAATGTCGAATCAAACTGGAGATCCTATACTGGATCAAGTAAGTATCTGAATGAAGATATTAAAAAACTTGGTAAGAAAAACTTTACGTTTAAAATTTTATTAGAGTGTAAGAACAAAAGAAGTTTAAGATATTATGAGTGTTATTATCAAATGTTACATAAAGTATTAACAACAACATTGGAGGGTACGGATGAGCCAGCTTACTATAACAATTATGTAGGTGGTAAATTCTATCGTCCAGTTCAAGAGCTAGATGTCTGAAGAGTTTGGAAATCTATACGATTTAGCTGAAAAAAATTCAGATAGATCTTTATACATTGCAATAATTCTTCAGGCTCTTCTTGACTTGACTAAACCAAAAGAGTATGATGAAACAATTCAAACAGCAATCCAGCGTGATCAAGCAAGCGCATGGGTGTTTGCTTCTATTGGTGTAACGTGTGATAATTTTGTTGAGACTTGTGAGCTTGCAGGTTTCGAACCAAGAACAGTTAGGAACTTTGCATTAAAAGCAATAACATCAGGGGATATAAATGAAATTAGAAGAAGACTCCACTCATTCCTATGAGAACAGAGATGCTTATATTCTTAGACGTATGAAAGAATCTGCATTAGAAGAACAGATAGGTGGCAGCCACTATAAAGATTGTCAGATACAACCAGTAGAGTATATAGTTAGAAATGGTTTAGACTTTCTTGAAGGTAACATTATTAAATACACAACAAGGCACAGAACAAAAGGACAAGGTAAAGAGGACATACAAAAGGTAATACATTATGCGGAAATGATTCTGCATTTTTACTACGAGGGGCAAGATGATTAACGACATTATTAAAGTTTCTCCAGAGAGAGATGACTTATTCGATGAACTTGGGATAGCTCGACTTAAAGAATCTTACATGATGGACCATGAGCTATCTCCACAAGAGAGGTTTGCATATGTTTCCAGATGTTTTGGCACTAATGAAGAACATGCTCAAAGGCTTTATGAATATTCTTCAAAGCATTGGTTATCCTATTCAACTCCTATACTATCATATGGGCGTTCCCGGCGTGGCCTTCCTATTAGCTGTTATCTTAATTATATACACGATAGTGCAGAGGGTTTAGTTGATAACTTATCAGAAACGAATTGGCTTAGTATGCTTGGCGGTGGTGTTGGTATTGGCTTTGGTATTCGCTCTAGCGATGATAAGAGTACTGGAGTCATGCCACATCTCAAGATGTACGACTCCTCTAGTCTTGCTTATAGACAAGGACGCACAAGACGAGGATCATATGCGGCATACTTAGACATCTCACACCCAGATGTATTAATGTTTCTTGAGATGCGAAAGCCTACTGGCGATCAGAACTTTCGTTGTCTTAACATGCATCATGGTATTAATATATCAGATGAGTTTATGAATGTGCTTGAACACTGCATGGTCAATCCATATGCTGATGATACTTGGGACTTGGTTGATCCACACAGTAAGAAAGTATGCGATGTAGTCTCTGCTAAAGAACTGTGGCAACGTATTCTAGAGATGCGTATGCAGACAGGAGAACCTTACTTACACTTTATAGATAAGTCTAATGCTGAGATGCCATCATGGTTGAAGCAGAGAGACTTAAAAATAAATCAATCTAATCTTTGTTCAGAGATTATCCTACCAACATCTGTAGACAGGACGGCAGTATGCTGCTTATCTTCTGTTAATCTAGAATACTTTGATGAATGGTCTAAAGACAAATACTTTCTTATGGATACACTGGAGATGTTAGATAATGTTCTACAATCTTTTATTGAAGAAGCTCCTGATAGTATTAGTCGTGCTAAGTTTTCCGCTATGCGTGAACGCTCAGTCGGTGTTGGAGCATTGGGATTCCATGCCTACTTGCAAGCTAAGAACATTCCATTTGAATCAGCAATGGCTAAGTCAATCAACATGCGAATGTTTAAACACATACGAACAGAACTTGATCGTGCAAACAGAGGCTTGGCAGTCCTTCGAGGAGAAGCACCTGATGCAGCAGGAACAGGGTTACGTTGTTCTCATGTCATGGCAATTGCCCCTAACGCTTCAAGTTCGATTATCATGGGAAACACATCACCCTCAATTGAACCTTGGAGAGCTAACGCCTATCGCCAAGATACTCTTAGTGGTTCCTTTCTAAATAAGAACAAGTTCTTAGATAAGATAATCAAAGAGAAGTGTGAGAAAGATAGTAAGCTAAACTATGATCGTATCTGGTCAAGTGTTATAGCTAATGATGGATCTGTGCAGCACCTACGTTGTCTTGAACCAGAGGAGAAAGAAGTATTCAAGACTGCTATGGAGATAGATCAAAGATGGGTGATTGAACATGCAGCAGATAGACAGCAGTACATAGATCAGTCTCAGTCTCTGAATGTTTTCTTCAGACCAGATGTTGACATAAAGTATCTACATGCTGTACACTTCATGGCATGGAAGAAAGGTCTGAAGACTATGTACTATTGTAGATCAGAGAAGATTGGTAAGGCTGATAAGGTCAGTCGTAAGATAGAACGTCAGATCATTGACGAGTTAAGTATGGAAGCACTTGCTTCTGGTGAAGAATGTCTAGCATGTGAGGGGTGACATGGAATTAACTGCTGAAATAGTTAGAGAGTTATTAGATTATAATCCTAATACTGGAGAGCTTTTTTGGAAGAAAAGACCTCTAAAGTATTTTAAAAATAAACATGATAGAGATAAATGGAACGGTAAATTTTCTGGTAAGGAAGCATTCACTACTATCTATCGTCAAAAAACTGGAAGAATTTCAAGAAAAGAAGGTAGAATTTTTGGAAAAAAATATTTAGCACATCGTATAATATGGCTACATTATTATGGTTGTTTACCTAAAAATCAAATAGATCATATTAATCATGATCCAACTGATAATAGAATAATTAACCTTAGAGAAGTTACTCCTTCTGAAAATAATAGAAATAGAACACTACAATCTAATAATAAAGTAGGACATAATGGTGTTTACTATGATAAAGATAATAATAAATATAGAGCACACATAGCAATTAATAATGTTAGTAAATGTTTAGGACGTTATACTACTCTTGAAGAAGCAGTAGAAGCTAGAAGAATAGCTAATATAAATTATAATTTTCACGCTAATCATGGGGCAGAGAAAAATGACTGAGTTAAAACTACAAGATGAACGAGATTACTTTAAACCATTTCATTATCCTTGGGCTTATGATGCATGGCTAAAGCATGAGCAATCACACTGGCTGCATACTGAAGTGCCAATGATTGAAGATGTCAAGGACTGGAAAGATAAACTATCTACAGAAGAGAAGTACTTTCTCACAAATATTTTTCGTTTCTTTACACAGTCAGACATAGATGTATCTGGTGGGTACGTAAATAATTATCTGCCTAACTTTCCACAACCAGAGATACGTATGATGTTGTCGGGCTTTGCTGCTCGTGAGGCTTTACATGTAGCTGCATACTCACATCTCATTGAGTCTCTTGGTATGCCAGAGACAACATATAATGAGTTCAATGAGTATGAAGCTATGCGAGACAAGCATGAGTTCTTCAAGGCAAACGTGTCCTCTGGTAAGCTGCCTATACCTCTACAGATTGCAGCTATCTCTGCTTTCACTGAGGGCTTGGCATTGTTCAGTAGCTTTATTATGCTGCTTAACTTTCCTCGACATGGCAAGATGAAGGGCATGGGACAGATAGTTACATGGTCTATTGTAGATGAAACACAACATGCAGAAGGTATGATCAAGTTATTTAGAACTTATGTAGAAGAGAATAGGAATGTTTGGAATGACAAAACCAAATCAGAAATCTATAAGACGGCAACTAAGATGGTTGAACTGGAAGATAAATTTGTCGATCTTGCGTTTAAGATGGGTGCGATTGATGGCCTCACTCCGACAGAAGTTAAGGAATACATTCGGTATATAGCAGATCGTAGACTAATATCTATGGGCATGAAAGGCATATTCAAAGTCAAGACTAACCCATTGCCGTGGGTAGAGACTATGATTAATGCTCCTACTCATACAAACTTCTTTGAGAACAGAGCTACAGACTACGCTAAAGGTGCATTACAAGGAGACTGGTCAGATGTTTGGGCAAACTAAAGAACACCTACAAGAAGTGGAGATGTCTTACTGGCAGCACTTCTGGTTTGCACTTGGTTTGATTCCATTCTTTCTATTTGCAATAGTCTTTTCTATTATACATGCTATATTACCGGGGCTTTTTCCTGATACAGTAAGTTCTATCGTAGAAGAGTTACGTTTTAAATTATCTTACAGTAAGAATGATTCTGCTCATGTTTTAAATCAAGATGATAAATGTTAAAAAGTTCTTGACAAATGGTATATCTTGTATTATAATATATGTGTGATGCTAATAATAGATCACATACACTTTGCTTAATAAGGAGGTAATTATGTTTCCATACACAGAATCTATGGTAAAAAACTTTTTAGAAAATTCAATAGGCTTTGACAGCTTACTGTATAGTATAAAAGAACAGACCAATCAATATCCACCTTACGATATTATCAAGCTGGATGATCTGTCCTATGAAATTAAACTAGCACTGGCTGGATTTTCTAAAGAAGATATCAGTGTAATACAAGAAAAGAATATTGTTACAATTAGTAACACTAAGAAAGTTGATGATGTTGGTAGCACTGTAGATAGAAAGTACATACATAATGGTATTGCTAAAAGACCTTTCACTAAGAAGTTTAATCTACTCAATAATACACGAGTAAGTGATGTGTCTTTTGAAGATGGTCTACTAACATTGAAGATTGTTGTAGAGATACCTGAAGAAGAAAAGCCTAGACAAATAGAAATACAATAACAAACTATGGGGAGTAATTAATTTTGCTCCCCATTATTTTTGGAGATACAATGAGAAAAGCACCCAACACTATTTACATAGGCTACGATCCTAAAGAACAGGTAGCTTATGACGTATTAAGATTTACAATAGAACGTATATCTGTAGAGAATGTACGTATTGTTCCTATAAGAAAAGATATTCTAGAACTAACTGGTATGTATACTAGGAAACATGAAGTTGTAGATGGTCAGAACATTGATATCATAGATGGTAGACCTTTCTCAACTGAGTTTAGTTTTACTAGGTTTCTAGTGCCAGCTATGAATATGTATGAGGGTTGGGCTTTGTACATGGACTGTGATATGTATCCACGTACAGATATCAATAGTTTATTTGATGAATATAATTTAGAATACTATCCATTATATTGTGTTAAACATAAATATGAACCCGGCGATGGTGTTAAGATGGATGGTATGAAACAAGAAAACTATCGTAGAAAGAACTGGTCTAGTTTTGTTTTATGGAACTGTTCACATCCATTAAATAGAACGCTTACTCCAGAGGTTGTAAACACACAAACAGGACAGTGGCTTCATGCATTTGGTTGGTTGCCAGATAAAGAAGCTGATATTGGTGCTATAGATGAAGAATGGAACTGGTTAGACAATCACTCTCCTGAAGATGTTGAAGCTAAGAATGTACACTTTACTACAGGTGGTCCTTGGTTTAAACAGTGGAAGTGTGGTAGACATATAGATGGTAAGTATGCAGCAGAATGGAATGCTGACTACACATACCTAGCAGGTACAAGAAAGATAAGTAGCCATGAAATATAAAATAGTAACTTGTTTTAATGAAACAATTCTAAACAAGAATGCTGCTAAACTTATTCAACAGTTCGTAGATAAGTGGCAACCTGTAAAGAGTATAGAGTTTCACTGCTATTATTATGATGTAGATCTGAGTAACTACTCTTTACCTGAGAGTAATAATATATTCTATCACAATCTTGAAGAGCTTGATGACTTCAATGCTTTCATGGAACGTAACAAAACACATGACGGTACTGAAGCAGGAGCTATTGAATACAATGTTATGCTTGATGCTACAGGTCAAGCTCCAAAGATATTTGCACTAAGTGAGTGTGCTTTTAATAATAAAGATTCATGGATGGTGTGGCTTGATCCTTACTGCTACACAATGAAAGACATTCGATTGTCTTCTATTAAAAATATTCTACCACCTAAAGAGAAAACATTTTCTTTTCTCAAGCTGCAAGACTTTGATCATTTCATGGCATTTGATATTACAAATCAATCTGCCGTGGAGTTACTTGCTGATGTACGTGGTGCTTTTATAACAGACGAGTTTATGAATTACAGAGAGTGGAATGCTGCTCTTATTCTAAACACTCTCCTGTCTTTATACAATGCACATGGTTTTTCTTACAAGATAATAACAGAAGAAACTATTAATTATATTAATGAACTATTTGTAGATACAAACAATCCTACAACTAAGAACCTTAGAGACTCTGATGGTAACAGAGTTGTAGCTCTAAGAGAAGATGCTACAACACCTGACATTCTCCCTCAAAGATACAAACAACTAGCTGATTTAATCAGGCACTATGAACCTGAGACAATCCTTGAGACAGGTACATGGAATGCAGGTCGAGCTATTGAGATGTCTCTTGCTGCTTTTGACAGAAAAGATAAAATACACTACATTGGTTTTGATTTATTTGAAGATGCTACGGCAGAGACTGATAGCATAGAGTTTAATTCTAAAGCACATAACACAATGGCGGCTGTACAGAAACGACTGACGGAGTTTGCTGACTATGTTAAAAAAGAACAGAACAAAGAGTTTACCTTTGAGCTTTACAAGGGCGATGTCAAAGATACCCTCACTTCTTCTCACGCTTCTAAAGTTGATTTTGGTGTCATTGGTAGTGGTAATAGCATCAATACTGTAGCTCATGAATATGAGATACTAAAAAATGTTCCTGTTGTTATAGCTGATCATTACTTTACGAAAGATGAAGCAGATGAAATACCACCAGAGAAGTATCAAGGTGTAAACGAAGTATTTAAATCTGTTGCAACTAAGAAAGTAGAAGCAGAGAATGCCCCAGACGAAGACGGCTGGACTACGTTTGATGAAGAAGCAACAACACGTAAGCATGTACTACCATCAAATGATAGAGTTGTAGGTGGTGGTTGTACACATTTAATTATATTTATACATGATGTAAATGCAGCAGACATACCTGAAGATATCAAACGTGTACCTATTGTTGTGCATCCTCGTGACTGTGTTCCTAAAGAATACATTCAGACAAACATACAAACAAATGTAAAGATGATTGACGAAAAGAAGTGGGTTGTAAAACATCCTGCTCATAGAGAGCTAGGAATTATAGTATCTGCTGGTCCTTATCTTGATTATGATAAACTAAAAAGTTTTATTAGAATAGAGAAAGAACGTGGTAGAGATCCAAAAGTTTTAGCTGTTAAACATGCATACCCACATCTATTAAAACATGGTATAAAACCTTGGGGATGTATTGTTTTAGATCCTCGTTCTATTGAAGGTAAAAGCACACATAACATTGTAAGAAAAGACTTGTTTAAAGACATAGACCCTGATACAATATTCTTTGTTGCCTCTATGACTGATCCTTCTGTAACAAAACATTTAAAAGATCGTGATGTTAATATATGGGGCTGGCATGCTTTTACTGAGTCACTACGTAGAGAAGATGAAAGACAACAAGCAATTCAAAATCAAACAGTTAAGTTAAATGAAGATCTTGGAATACCACAAGGTGCGACACTTATTACAGGTGGTACATGTGCAGCCATGCGTGGTATAGGTATGATGCATACAATGGGCTTTCGTGAGCTACATCTATTTGGTTTTGATTGTTGTAGAGATGAGCCAACAGATGAAGAGAAAACAGAAACAACTGGAGATATTGAAGGTGGTGAAACTCCTAAACCTAAATACATACAGGTAACTGTAGGAGATAAAACATACTGGACTACAGGAGAGCTTCTTGCTATGGCACAAGATTGTGAGAAAATATTTGCAGACACATCACTAGATGGTGTATTACAGTTTCATGGAGAAGGAACAATGGTTGCTGATCTTTGGGACATAAAACTACAGAAAGAGAAAAGACCACAGTTTAGGAACTATTATGCTTAATGATACAGAAATAAAATATGGTGAAGAGTATTCTGCTAAGTCACCATCAGAAAGATATACAAAATTACTAAGTCAATACGTTGATATGCATGACTCGTCTGATGAAATGTTCAACGGTAAGAGTCTATATAAGTTTGTATACTATATAAAAAATCTTATTAAAAGACATGATGTTAAATCCATATTAGATTATGGTTGTGGTAAGGGCCAACTATATACAGAAGACTACAAGAAGATTGCATCTGGATTGTCCGCACCTCTTCCTAAACTATGGAATCTAGATAGCTATCATCTCTATGATCCGGGCTATAAAGAACATGATAAACTTCCTAAGAACAAACAAGATGCAGTTATATGTACAGATGTTCTTGAACATGTACCTTCCTCAGATATGAAATGGGTAGTAGAAAACATTCTATCTTATGCAAGAAAGATTGCTTTCTTTAATATCTCTTGTATGCCAGCAGTTAAGAAGTTTCCTGATGGTGAGAATGTACATGTATCTATTTATAATCCAGAGGTATGGGCTAGATTCTTTTGTAAATTATTAAAGGATGAAAGTTATAAAGATCTTACAGTATATGTTCATGCAGACTATAGATTAGATGATCATGGTATAGCAAGTAGATTGTTTCAAATTAAATATCATCCAACAATCTTTGAGATAAAGGAGATCTAAATGTTAGGACTTGCAGAAAGTGTGGTAGGTGTAGCTGGTAAAGTTCTTGATAAGTTTGTAGAAGACAAAGATCTGAAGACTAAACTAGAGGCAGAACTAAAACAGCAAATGATTAGCCTTGATCTTGCTCAAGCACAGACAAACTTAGAGCAAGCTAAACATCCTTCTATCTTTGTAGCCGGAGCTAGGCCAGCCATCATGTGGATATGTGCCATAGCTCTTGGATGGCAGTTTATTCTTGCACCTATATCTTCATGGATTATTATAACTTGGTATCCTATGGTAACACTACCTGTGTTAGAAACAGGAGAACTAACAAGTCTTATTCTAGCTCTTCTTGGTCTTGGTGGTATGCGTACAGCAGAGAAGTGGAAGGGTGTTGCTAGAAATAATATGAAGCAGTGATAGTAAAACTATTAGCTGCTTTTATATTTCTATGGATAGTGTATATAATTAGTGTTGGTATTATTCAAACATTTTGTAGGTGTCTAGTTTAATGAAAGCAGGAAAAGTCTGGGGTCAAACCTCTACCATATTTCAGAATGGTGTATTTGAATTTCATCACATTTTATTTAAAGAAGGAAGTAAGTGTAGCAAACACAAACATAAATACAAGTGGAATGGTTTCTATGTAACAAAAGGTGTTTTAATTATTCGAGTGTGGAAGAATGACTATGATCTTGTAGATGAAACTTTTCTTAGACAAGGTGAGTGGACTACAGTAAAGCCCGGAGAGTATCATCAGTTTGAAGCAGCGACAGATGGTGAAGCATTAGAATTATACTGGGCAGAGTTTGACCACAATGATATAGAACGTGAGACAGTAGGAGAAGCTCATGGCTCTGAATGAAAAGCAAGAGAAGTTTGCACAAGCATATGTACTACACCGTAATGCTACAGAGGCTGCAAAGAATGCTGGATATGCCGCTGACTCTGCATATAACCAAGGCTATCGTCTTATGCAGAACCAAGAAGTAGTTGATAGAGTACATGAATTAGAACAGCAACTAGAAACAGATGTAGATGTTATAGGTGAGTTAGAAAAACAATATGAGTATGCTAAAAACAATGGTCATTCTAACAGTGCATTAAAAGCATTAGAGTTATTATCTAGAATACGTGGAGCAAGTGGAGATGTTAACACTGGACTAGATAAAGATACATTAGAGACTGCTATTGTTGGTTGCCTCAATACATTAGGAGAAGAGAAAGTACTAAAACTTCTAGAGAAGTGTGACTTTGCAAGTAACATATTTGAAGACGGGGATGTAGAAGAAGATGTCAAGGAAATGGAAGGTGTATGATTCTGAAGGTAAGATAGTTATCATCACTACATATAAGAAAGCAGCACTATATATGCTAAAAAGACTATCATCTAAAAAAAGGAGAGGAGCTAAAATAGCTACTGAAAATTAAAATGAAACTTTGTATTTATTGTAATAATGATTTTGCTACAGATTTAGACCATACGATACCTTATTCTTTTTATTCATTAGATTATAAAGGAGGTAGAAAAAAAGCATCTCATAATGATCCAGTGCCTATGGTAGATTCTTGTAAAGAATGTAACATATTACTCTCTAATAAATTAATTCCAGAGGTAGAAGATAGAAAAAAATATTTATTAAATAAGTATAAAAGTAGATACAAAAAACTATTATCCACACCTTACTGGGATGAAGACGAACTTGAAGAACTAGATAAAGATTTAAAAAATAAACTTATCTATGATTTTAAAATAAAAAAATGGGTAGAAGAAAAAATAAACTTTCTATCTCTTACTACCTAGTTTAGCATTTTGAAATGCAGTTGCACCAAAGTAAGCTGCAACTAAACCAGATAAAGCTAGATATGCCATCTCAAGTACAGATGTTTTCTCATATCTCTCAGGCCATCCTAGTATAGCAATCGTAATAACAAGCAACATTGCTAAGACAACCCAACACATACGCCTACGATTTACTTGATAGGCTTGTTTATCAGGGATCATGTCTTCTTTCTTTTCTTCACTCATAATAATCTCCTATTCTGTAGGTATATTTAAATAGACAACCGTACCTATTGTTATGATTATTCCAACAAACAAAGTTATCAGCGCAGCTAGTCCAACATTCTTAATTGTTTCTAATCTCTTAGCTTGTTTCTTTGCCGCATCTTCTTTTGCTCTCTTGAGTTCGAGTCTTGCTTCTCTTTCTAAAGCTAAAAACTGTTGCCAACTACCCGGAGTTCCATAGAGTTGCATAAACTCACGTAGTTCTTCTCGCTGTCTTTGTACAGTCTGAGTATGCAATAGACGTTTCATAGCAGTCTCAGAACTAGAACTGCCCATGAGTTTTGTTCTATTGTTTTCTTCTTGTACTTGCGAACAACCTTTAGCCCAATCAGTTAGCTGCTTACCACAATCTGCAACTGTTCTACCATTTTGAAGAAGTTGTTTTACTTCTTTAAATGCTTTGTTAGCTAAAGCTATGCCACTAATAACTGTGACCGGATCAACCAAATTTACCCCCAATTAAATTAAATTAACATGGTACTGGATCATTTAAAATATAAACTACAGAAAAATCTGCTGATACTAAATTGTTTGATCCTGAACTAGACGCTCTAATTTCTATATCAGTTTTTTCTTCTACTCTTATTGGATAACGAATTACAAAATCTGCTACACCTCCAGAACCTATTGACTGTTTTAACATTACTCTAAAGACACCTCCAAAATTTCTTTGTAAAGCTCTAACAGTTATGTACTGATTAGCATTTGTTGTACCAGTTGCTACATTGAAATGATCTATAAAAGCTGTATATCCAGCAGGTACAGTCCAAATTCCCATTAAAGTTTGGTTCTCACCTAAAGTTATTTGAGCATAGATATTAGCAGGTACACCTAAAGTTAAAGTTCCAGTACCTACATAAATATTACCAGCAGCAGTTCCTCCACTTCCAGCCGTTACAACATATGCTCTATAAATTCTTAAATAAGACTTAGAAGTGCTAACACCTGTCTGACCATTTAAAGAAACAGTTTCTTCAATCTCATTGTAGTCAGCGTCTAATCCTTGAACAAAGACAGTTCTTGCCCCTGTGCCAGCAGAAGTATCATTAGTACTTCCACTTGATACAGTCATAACTGTAGCTGATGGAGGATAAGAATATATACCACCAGCATCCCAAACAGTTTCTTCAGTACCATTTATATCTGGATTAAATCCAAACTTAAATATATGTTTATGATAACTAATTTGATCACGAGCTATCTGTAAATCAAATGGTTCATTACGACCTATTCTTGTTATAGAAGATGCTATTGCCATTTTATTATCCTTATACTAATATTTCTTTTGTACTATTTGATTTACCTACTTCTACTTCTTGACCATATCTATCATATAATGTAGTGGAGGATTCAGATACTCTGACAACAGGACCATCTATTGTGTACTTACGTGTTATATAAGTAAGATCATCTCCACCAGATTGTATTGTATGTCGTGTATACACTTCTATAGGAACTGTGCTTATACCCATAGTATGTGTATGCACAGGCTCCATTACTTATAGCTCCACACTGTAGGTCTAGGGCTACGATCTGAGTCATCCATATCATCTATATGAATAAACCTTTTATTATTTGCTCCACGTTGAGCTACACCTATGCCTGTAAAGCCATGTTTAAAAGCAAGAGATAAAATATCATATGCTTCATTACCAGATACTAATATGTCTACTGCTCTACCGTGTACATGTGCTGAGTTAGGAGAACCACCTACTGCACTATTGTGTGCTTGACTACGATAACCAGATGTGATAATCATTGGTCTGTTGTAGTCTTCTCTTAGGTCAATTAATTTTTCCATGAACTTTTCATCCATGTTGCACTCACCAGTACCTCTGCACTGCATTTCTTTTTCGGTAAAGTATACCCAATCTATTGACATCTTACTTAGTAATCCTTTCTATCATGTTATCTATTTTAGTTTCTATTTTATCAAAACGATCCATAAGCTTTTGCATGTCTCGTTCTACTTCATCTCTACGTGCATACTCTTTAGCAAACTCTTCTCTTGTTCTACTAATTAGTATACGAGCTTCATCAAGTTTTGTATTTACACCACGTATCCACCACACTACTGCACCAGCAAAGCCGCTAAGTATTAGGTTCCATATCATTGCGCTCTCTGGCATTACTCTTCTCCTTGTTGCGATTTTAATATTTCTTCCTGATAAGCTTTAGCAAGCTCACCCATAATACCTGTTGGATTGTAATCTCCAAATTTTTCTTGTAAAATAAATACTAAATTGTCATTATCAACAGGATTATTTACCATATCAATAAACGGTGATAGCATAATTTCACTTGCTTTCTCAGAGTTACGTTCATATCTTCCATTAGGACCAGCAACAGCACGTAACACACCACCTACTCCTAACTTTTTAGACTCGCCATCTACTCCTTCATAGCTAAACTCAGAAAATAACTTCATTTCATCTTGTAAATTTTTATAGTTCTTTCTTTTCACTTCCATTGAATCTTTATATTTTGTAATAATATCTTTTACAATTTCAGGAGTCATCTGTTGTGGTTTAATTTGTTTTAAATATGTTTCAAAAGATTTATCACTTAAATCTAACTGTCTCATTTTCTTATAGACAGTATATCCAATAGATTTATTAAGATCATTTGTTGTTGTTCTCTGACCAGTAGTCAACCAGTTATTCATATCATTCATGGTAAGAGGAAAACCATAAGAATTACGAGCTACATCTTGAACTTCTGATGCAGCTAGTGTATCTATGTAAGCTCGTACAGCTTGTGATGTACCCGGCTCTAACGATTCAGCTAGTTCAACAACAGCACGTTTTATATTCTCTGCATTTATTCCCGGCTGTTCTTCTGAAAATAAATCTCCATGACCAAGAGCACTAGCAGCAATATTAATAAGACCATCAACTACAAATTTAGGAGACAGATATGGACCCATAATAGATGCACCCAAACCTTTAACAGCATCTTCTACTTCTACTTCTGTTAGATTATCTCCACCAAGAACACGACCTACTAATCTAGTAGCTACTTTATTAAAGTCCATTGCATCATACTGAGCAGAGTTTGCATAACGAATTATAATATTACCATTCTTATCTTCTTTAGCACCCTCTAATATGTATGGTTTACCACCTCTTGTCCATGAACCACCAACACGTTCTAATACTCTTTCATTTATCTTAGCTTGTTCAGCGGCTGTTCTTTCTTCATCAACAATGTCAGTCAATAATTCATTGTTAGAGTTTACATATGATTCAAGTCCTACAGTTGCAGCAGCAAGACCAGCACTTCTTCTTGCTCCTCTGCCCATTAACTGACCACCAAGTTTAACATTACCTTTACGCATTTCATTAGCACCTTTTACTAAATCCATGACAGAATATTTAATAATGTTTTTAGTAGTTCTTACCATCTCAGATGGAAAGAGAGCATATGTACCAATAGGTAGTCTAGATAACATCCTAGCTCCGGGTGATGCTACACTATAAGATGGCATTACATCACGTACTATTTTGGAAGCCATCTCAAATAATTCGTCATCAGGAACTTTATCACCGTACATTTTTTTAAGTGTACGATATTCTAATTCATGTGCAATTAGTTTAGCATACGTATCAGGAACACCATAAGCTTGGCTTAAATTTTCCATACCTTTTTTATATGCTTTTGCAAGTGGATTTGTCAGGTCTTTACCATAAAGATTAATATTCTTACGTATTATTTCAGAAGACAAATCACTATCAACAACACCTTGTTCTTTTAATTTAGCTAATCTTCCTAACGATTCTTTACTTTTTAATGTATACATTTGAAGAACATCTTTAGCTGCTTTATCTACTAAATTATCTTTACCAATAGCAGATAGAATATAACCATTAGTTCCTAAGTTTTGTAAAGCACCTAATGAGTTAATTATATAAGCAGGTAGATCAAGAACTGTTTGAGTAGCCTGTCCATATGCAGCTATATTAGCAAGACTACTACCAATAAAACCACCACCTAATTGTGAGTTACTAAAATAATCTACACCTTTATCAAAGTAATCGTAGAATTTAGGAGAAGTATAAATATCTTTTAAAAATACTCCTGAATTTTTAATACCTTCTCCAAGCTGTTGAGAAACTAAATTTGATAGATCACCTTCTGCATCAGCCGGAGGTGTACGTTTTTCACCTTTAGGTGTAACTTTTTGTTTTAATACAACTCTTTGTTTTGGTAAGAAATCAATAAGACCACCAAGCTCTATTGTTGCAGTATCACTATCACTTTTTTGTAATGCTTGTTTAGCAAATTGATCTAGTTCAGAAAAGTATTCAGCACTTCTAATTAATTTTTGTTGCGTAGTTAAAGTTTCTGCTAATCTTCCTACTGCATCTTTACGCTCACCTAATAAATTAAGAATAGGTTGATCTAATTCTTTTCTTCTTCGTAATGAGTTCTTAGCACGTAATAGATTAGAACCTTCTCTTGGAGCTAGATCTCCTAAAAGTTTTGGAATATCTAGAAGAAAATCTTTTGACTCTGTTTCTCCAGATAATCTTCTAACCATATGAACTATAGTATCATCTACATTTTCTGCTTTCATGTTAGGAGAAACTTTTCTAATTGCTTCTCTAGCATCATCTACTTTTGCTAAAAAGTCTGCATCTACTTTAGCTCGTTTTGTTTCATCAACTCCAGCAGAAACAGCTTCTCTTATTTTTTCTAGGTAAGCAGGATTATTTACAGCTTCAAAACTTCTTGTTATGTAAAATTTACCTTTATCACGATTAACACCAAGTTTCTTTTTACCTTTAAGTCCTAGAACTTTATTTAGTTTGTCTTCATTAGCTGATATATTTTTACCTACTTCTTCTAAAGCTTCTAATACTTTTGTACCTTGTAAAGATGGAGCAACAGTGCCTTCGTCAAAGTATAAGTTTATATCTTCATTAGTAATTCTAACTTCTTCTTTATTTTTAATACGTTGTGCTGTATCTTCTTTCAAAGCTTTATCTAATTTATTAATAGATCGTTTAATTTCTAAACCTGTTCCACTACCACGTTCTCTTTTTAAAGCAGCATTAAATAATTCTTTTGGTAGAGCAGCATTAGAAGATAAGAAACGACCAGCCTTTGTATTTAATGTAGCTAGTCTTTCTGTTATCTTACTTCTAACTGGAGCTTCAGGGTCAACAACATCTACATCTTCTTTTAAAGTTTTTAGTTTTACATTCTCAGTTGAGGGAGCTTCATCTAAATTTTTACGAACAGCTTGTGCTACATTCTCAGCTTCTCTTCCAACAGGAAGCAGACGACCTAAAACACCACCACTAACAGCACCTATCCCTGTAGATATAGCAGCTTTTTGTACATCTACTGGAGCATCAGGAGCACTAATAATTTGTGTTCCCACATCAAAGCCACCGCCATAGATCCCACCAGCAACTGCACCAGCACCTATTTGCTTTGCTCTTAGAGCTTTTACTGCGCTTTTCTTTAGTTGATCATCTGTTACTTCTTTAACTGTTTTCTTAACAACTGTATCTTTACCAACTTCTTTAACAGTTTCATCAACTATATTTTTTTTAGTTAGTTGTTCTACAAGTTGTTTCTTAAATGATAACTTAGCTGCTGTAGTTGCCGCTTTACCACCAATTAATTTAGCTAATACACCTACACCTAAAGTACCTACTAAACCTATGATAGTTTCAGGAGCAAGTGCTGCATTCTTTACAGCACGTAAGAAACTTTTCATATCTGAGTCGGCTACTTCAAATTGTTCTAAAGAATCTGACC
>Ga0255766_10000190_pt1 | contig 57436 bp, 50 predicted proteins | sample 071ome_23_FD_179966 | JGI IMG/M metagenome (GOLD analysis project Ga0255766, IMG submission 179966) | Coastal salt marsh microbial communities from the Groves Creek Marsh, Skidaway Island, Georgia - 071403BT metaG (version 2) | ecosystem: Environmental > Aquatic > Marine > Intertidal zone >...
GGGTTACAACAGTAATCCGACCAAGACGGTTCGTTGCCCGAATTTCACTTATTACGCGACACAGAACATCATTGATTCGCTCGTCTCTGGATACGGACTCAACTCGTCTGCTCAATCGTCGCCCCGTCGTTAATGATCGTCGTGAAATGCGTCTAGTGGAAAGACTAAGCGCAGGATAAAACGCTAATCAGCAGGGTAATAGGTCAAGGAGCGTAGTAGCCAGTAAAAATGGCGCCCCCGGCGAGACTCGAACTCACGCACCCGGCTTCGGAGGCCGGTACTCTATCCAACTGAGCTACAGGGGCACACCCGAATTCTAGTTCAAATCAGCAATATCAACTGATTTCTCAACCTCGTAAATTTGGGTATTTGTAAACACTTTTTTGTGTATTGCGGGTCAGTTTAGGCTAACCACTGAAAGGAGTACGGCTGCAATATGTCCAAAGAGAACGAACCAAGTACACCCAAACTCCTGTCTGGTGGAAATCCACAGATTCCGAAGGCTGACGGTGACGCGCCCGTACAGGCGTACATATCCGCCATGCCACAGTGGAAGCAACGCGTTGGGCGGATCATCGACGATCTTGTGACCCACACGTTGCCCGATGTCCGCAAGGCTGTCCGCTGGAATTCGCCGTTCTATGGAGTCGAAGACTATCGCTGGTTCTTGAGCTTTCATTGCTTCACGAAGTACGTGAAAGTCACATTCCTGAACGGATCATCGCTCGACCCTCTGCCTCCGGGCAGTTCAAAACATCAAAGTGTCCGATCTCTCGACATTCGACAAGAGGACGAAATAGATGTTGACCAATTACAAAATTGAATCCGACAAGCTTCAAAGTTGCGCGGAGAAGACTTTTTTTAGTATGCGTCGATCGGGACTTTAATCCGACCCTACTGCTTCTTAAAACCTTCGCAGGTCATGTCGCGTTCGTTGCCTTCTATGCCCCAGAGAATCGTGAATTTCTCTTCGGCATCAGGAAATACAGTTAGACCTGATGGTTCCCAGTACAACGTTGTGCAGCCGCCGTCTTCATTGGCGTCGACGTAGTAGTACACGACCCCGTTGGTTTCCGTGATCTCGCGGATGTATCGGCTCCAACGCGCCTGACCATGATCATCGACTTTTGCCTGTCGAACGCGTCCGGGCGGTTCAGTGCTACCACCGTGAGCGACATAGAAGTTGATGTCTTCGCCCGCGTGGTCTATCAAACCTTGCCACTCGATAACTCTTCGCTCTTCACCTACCTCGCTGCCATCATCGGCAACGGGATTGCCTTCCTCATCCACCTTGCACCCGAGAACGACCATCGAAATCGATGCAATCAACATCGTCAAAAAAAGAAAACGCCGTGCCATATATCCCTGCATTTGTGGCGGGCGTAAATCAGATTCGAAAACTAATGGCAACAATTAGCCCGTATTCGGAGCGACAAACGCGACTTCGTGCGAATAGCTAATACAAGTTCGATTTATACGAAAGTTCTACCGCTTCGTCGATTTCATCTTCCGAATCATCCAGGTGCGCATGATCTTTCAAAATACGACCAAGGGATGGGACATCAGACGCGTTTGACCAGGATTCCGGGTTCCAAATATCAGAACGAATTACGCACTTAGCGCACTGGAAAAATACTTTTGACACTTCGACCACGAGCACGAAATCAGGGATCGTTTCTTTAATCTCAAACCGTTTTCGTAATTCGATGTCTCGCACCAGTTTTGCCGACCCTGAAACTCGCAGCGTGTCACGAACGCCAGGAACAAGAAAGTAGAGAGCAATGCTCGGATTCTGCAACACGTTGGTGAAAGTGTCGTGGCGCCGGTTACCTCTGCGGTCCGGGATAGCCAACGTGTGGTCATCAAGAACTGCAACGAACCCCGGAGGATCTCCTTTGGGCGAAATGTCCATATTTCCAAAAGAGTCGATGGAAGCAATCGCGACGAACGGTGATCGCGCTATGAAAGTTCGGCAGTGAGAATCAAGTTTAGATTGCACCTTGTCGATCACAATTTGATGAGGCTCACCTGTAATAACGCGAAGTTATTCTTCAGATCGAATGATTTGCTTGAATTCCATGAGCCGATTCTAGATCACCCGAGCCTTGGAGGCTGAACTTTCTTTCGAATTCAGACGTAAACCGTCAGGAGTAGTATTTAGCAATCAAGTGCCGTGAAGGGTCCGCATGAACATATTTAGAAAAGCTCCAGCTCCGGTTCCCAACCCCGAAGATTGTCTACCAGGGCGTTCAGAACCGATCCAGATTTCAGGCAAGCATTTCGTGAGCGGTACCTCTATGTTTCCGCCGTTCCCAGACGGTATGGACACGCTCATTGTTGGCATGGGCTGTTTCTGGGGTGCTGAGCGGCTTTTCTGGCAGGTACCAGGGGTATACACGACGGCAGCCGGATACAGCGGTGGCACCACACCGAATCCGACTTATCGGGAAACTTGTACTTCCATGACCGGACACACTGAAGCGGTTCTCGTGGTGTTCGATCCCAAAAAGGTCGACTTAGATGCCCTTTTCAAGGTGTTCTGGGAGAATCACGACCCTACCCAGTACATGGGTCAGGGTAACGACATTGGCAGTCAGTACCGCACCGCCGTCTACTGGAATTCAGAAGAACAACGGGATGCCGCTGTAAGCAGTTTTGATAGGTATCAGGAGAAGCTGACTGCGACCGGGCACGGAAAGATCACGACTGAGATCGCTGAAGCCGGAGAGTTCTACTACGCCGAGGAAGAACATCAGCAGTATCTAGCGAAAAACCCGTGGGGTTACTGCAACCACGGGTTCTGCCAGGTCGAGTACTAGTGCTCGGAGTCTTCTGACTCCGAGTCCGAGCCCACTTCTGCGCCAGATTTAAGCCCGCTTCCACCCCGGAATGCTGGCATCAAGAACACGGGAGCTAAAACCGTGGTGACAACGGTCATCACAATAGCAACTCCGAAAATGTCCTGACCGATCACTCCTGAGGTCAGACCAATTCCAGCGACGATCAGAGCCACTTCACCACGTGGCAGCATGCCAAGAGCAACTCGCCACGCGCCGATTCGGTTGAATCCTACGAACAGTGCAGGCACACCTGATCCGACAATCTTGCTAATTACAGCAAATGACGTGAGTACTACAGCGAACACAATCGCTGAAGCCAGTGATGTGTCACCAGCTCCGAATGCGGTGAAGTCGACCTGCATACCAATTACGACGAAAAAGATCGGAACCAGGAAGTTGTTGATCTGGCGCATCGGTTGCTCGATCTGGTGTTTGAGTTCCGTGCTCGAAAGCGCAAGACCGATCGTGTAAGCACCAATGATCATCGCGAGACCGAAGTAAATCTCTGCAACTGCAGAAGCGACGAATGCGAGTGCCAGAGCAAGTGCCACTGCTCCACCCGCACTCTTGAACCAGAGCACAAGTTGTGAAATGTATCGGGCAACAATTGAACCGATAATCATCAGTCCAAGCCAGAAGCCAACAGCCTTCAGGAATATGACACCAATAGACGATGCTGTAACAGTTCCTTCTTCAGCAATACCAACAACGATCGCCAGGATGATGATGCCGAGGACGTCATCAACCACTGCCCCGGCAAGCACAGTCACACCTTCTGGTGAATCAAGGCGCCTTATGTCCGCGAGTACTCTCGCCGTAATACCGACCGATGTAGCGGTCATGATCGCACCGACGAACATTGCCGGGATCATGTCTTGAATCGAGTCCATGCTGGCAAAGCCAAGCACGACCGTAGCCGCGAATCCCATCACAAACGGGAGGAACACACCACCAGCAGCGACTGCCGTGGCGGGTCGAATGTACTTTATGAATTGGGGACGGTCGGTTTCCAGCCCAGCTTCAAAGAGTAGTACCACCGCCGCCACTTGAGCAATGAAAAAGAGCTGGGGTTCTACGGGCAAGTTGCCCTCGTGAGGCAGTTCGAAAATTGGCGATCCGCCGAACCAGTGAATACCGCCGAGCAGAAATGGGGAGATCAATATTCCCGCACCAAGTTCACCGAGAACTGGTGGTATTTTGAGATACCTCTCAGATACCTCGCCACCGATCTTGGCAGCAATGAGGATGATCGAAAGTAGAAGTATTAACTCTGCAACTACGTGAAGCGGACTATCGTGCAAGTCTGGATCCTGCCGTTTTCAACTGCTGATGTAAGTCGAAGGAAGCCCTGAAAATCATCCTACGATTTATCTTATTCCGAATATAACAACCCAACCGTCGAACTTGCCTCACTATTTACACCGCAACCAGCACCTTTAGCGGACGCCAGCCAAGTCGTTGAGGTTCGTAAATCAGGATAGCCACAAGGTTCCCGTCTGGATCATATGCTCGAACTTCCTCGTCAACCTCAGCCAGGTGATCAAGTGAAATCGAATCGATAGCTAGTGGCCTTCCGTATTTGATCATTTCAAGCTGATCGTTGGAAAGGGAAGTTTCGCTAATGTGCTGTAACGTCGTATCGATCGGCATTACGAGATCATGCCAACCGAATTCGGAAGCAGCCGTCGCATCTTCGACGTCACTCAGTGTGTGCGAATCTTCGATATTAAGTACGCCATTTCTGGTGCGAACCAACGCGGTCATGTGGGCGAAGCAACCGAGCGCTAAGCCAAGATCATGTGCTAGCGACCTTGCGTAAAAACCGTGACTACATGAGATATCGAGAATCAGCTCGTTTCCTTCGAGCGAAACGACATCGAGTCTCGAAACATCTATTTGCCGAGCTTTTCGGTCGACTTCGATGCCTTTCCTAGCCAGCTCATAGAGCCGCTTGCCCTTGTGTCGGATCGCCGAGTACATCGGTGGGACTTGTTCGATTTGTCCTCTGAACTGTGCGAGGGCTTCTTCGAGGGTTTCTCGGTTTACATGAGTCCAATCGGTTTGTTCGGTAACACCACCGGTCGAATCGTAAGTATTTGTGGCACTCCCGAGCTCGACGGTCATTCGGTATGACTTATCGCCAAGGAGCAGAGTGTCGGCAAAGCGAGTCGCGGCTCCAACACATATCGGAAGCACGCCAGTGGCAAGTGGATCGAGAGTGCCACCGTGACCGATCTTTTTGACCTTGAGGAGTCCTTTCAGTTTTCGGACAACGTCGGTAGAAGACCAGTCTTGCGGTTTGTTGATGTTCAGGTAACCACCAATAAACGCGGACGTACTCAACTATCCTGCCTGTCGGTGTGCCGACGACTATCTTCACTCATCACACGGTCAATTAGCGCTTCCATATCGGCACCTGATTGCATCTGGTTGTCGAGGATAAAGCTCAACCGAGGCATCGTACGAATGCGAATTCGTTGTGCGATCTCGGTCCGAAGACGCGAAGCAGCAGAGCGCAAAGCTTCTATGCTCTGTTCTTTTTCCTCATCAGTGCCAAGCACGCTGATGTAGACCTTGGCGATCGATAAATCCCGGTTTACATCAACGCCAGTTACCGAAGTCATCGGTGACAATCTTGGATCGCTCAATTCGTCGGTAATGAGGATTCCAAGCTCGCGTTGAATCGTGTGATTGACTCTCTCACCTTTACGGTTCAAGGCAGGAGCCTCCATTGCTCATACTTACGCCGGATTAGCGCTGGGTGACCTGAATTTCATAGCCTTCGAGAACATCACCAACTTCGTACTCGTGGAATCCGTCGATCATGACACCACCTTCGAAGTTGTTAGTAAGTTCCCGGACGGAATCCTTGAGGTGGCGCATCGAAGTGATCGCGCCGTCGAAGATTTCGTTGCCACCGCGGACCACGCGCATGCGGCCTGCTCGTTTGAGCACTCCGTCGGTTACACGCAAACCAGCGATTTGCTCTCTCCTGCCGCTCTTGAACACTTCTAGAACGTTGGCGTGTCCGGTGACAACTTCCTTGCGTTCTGGTTCTAGCAGGCTGCGAGCAGCGTCTTTCACTTCATCGACGAGGTTGTAAATGATGTCGTAGGTGCGGATCGTGATTCCTTCGATCTCGGCCTGTCGACGTGCTCCTGCTTCAACGGTGGTCTCAAATCCAACCACGATCGCATCAGAAGCGGTTGCCAGGAGAATGTCAGATTCATTTACAGCACCTGATGCTGCACTGATCACCTTGACCTGTACTTCGTCGCTCGATACTTGTTCAACAGCACGCTGTACAGCGTCAATTGAACCGTGGTTACCGGTTTTCACAACGACATTGAGTTCTTTGGCACCGGACTGCTGCACGCGACGCATGACTTCCGCCATCGTAGTTGCAGCACGGGTGTCACGACGTTGGGAAGCAAGTCGTTGTCGCGTCTCGACCAGATCACGTGCTGCTCGATCGTTTGCAACGACATCGAACTGGTCACCTGCGGCCGGTGTCCCATTCAGTCCAAGCACTTCGATTGGCACGGATGGGCCAGCTTCTTTCACAGATTTGCCGAAACCGTCGACCATCGATTTGATTCGACCGCGGAACGTGCCGGCAACAACGTTGTCACCGACGTTTACTGTTCCTGCTTTGACCAGCACAGACGCTACAGCACCTCGTGCGCGGTCCATGTGGGACTCAATTACAACACCGATTCCAGAACGTTCTGGGTTTGCCTTCAGTTCCTGGATTTCAGCAACCAGGAGAAGTGATTCCAGGAGATCGTCGATTCCTTCACCCTTAAGAGCCGAGACAGGAACGGCAACGGTGTCACCACCGTATGCCTCAACGATGATTTCGTTTTCAGCGAGCTGAGCGTTTGCACGATCAATGTCCGCACCGGGAGCGTCGATCTTGTTGATTGCCACGATGATCGGTACACCGGCAGCCCGGGCGTGGTCAATCGCCTCTTGGGTTTGAGGCATCACACCGTCATCCGCCGCAACTACCAGCACAGCAATATCAGTTACCTGCGCACCGCTCGCTCGCATTTGGGTGAACGCAGCGTGACCAGGGGTGTCGATGAACGTGAGAAGCTGGCCATCTTTGTCGACCTGGTAAGCACCGATGCTTTGAGTGATTCCTCCGGCCTCGGAATCCACTACTCGTGCGCCTCGAATTGCGTCGAGAAGGGTGGTTTTACCGTGATCAACGTGTCCAAGAACGGTAATTACCGGAGGACGTGTTTGGGCGTTGTCGTCAGTGAGATCTTCGTCAACACCAACTTGTACAGATGCTGAACTTTCTTCACGATCTTTCGGCTTGAGAACGCCGATACCGAACGAAGCTGCTACTTTCGCAGCGACATCAAACTCAATGGTCTCGTTCACAGTCGCCATAACACCAATACGCATTAGCGATTTGATGGTGTCGACATTCGAGACCTCGAGGATTTCCGCTAATTCACCAACAGTTGTCTGAGCTGGGAGTTCAACGGGTGATTTTGGGACTCGCTCTTCAACGGCACTTCGCGCGGAAGAAGCACCACCTGGCGCGGGCCTATTGCCTCGATTGCCACCTGGTCCTCGTCGTCCGCCCCGTGCGTTTTTTCTAGCCATATTTGGAGGTCGATCCCTTTGATTTACTGATTTGTCTGCAAGTGCGAGAGCACTTCGTTGGAAAGTGCTTCGAACCTTGAATTGTCGATTTGTACTTGTAATGAGTGCCTAATTTTACCGAATGCCCCTCGGTCGCCCCAGTGAGACTCATCGGCACAAACATATGCGCCCCTGCCGTTGGCCTTACCAGTCTCGTCAAACTCAACCCGGCCATCCGGAGTCCGGACGATCCTCAGCAGGTCGGATTTATCTCTCCTACTGCGGCAAATAACGCAGGAACGAGTTGGCGGTTGTCGCTTTGTTGCCACCAGAAATCTCGCTCCTTCGTATTTACATGCCTAGATCGATCTAATTGCTATCTACCGGCGACGACGGTTACGAGCGCTGCTTCCGCCACGTCGTCCACGTCGACCAAGATCGGCTTCGCGGAATCCGGCGATGTCTTCGGCGAACCTGATAGCACCACCGTCATCACCCGAATCGCCGCCCGGAGCATCGACCTGCCACAGATCGTCTGAAGATACATCGAGCGTTGCGGCCTCTTCGGCATCCTTACGCTCTTGCTCTTCACGCTCAAGTTCAGCCAGTTCTTCTTCAAGAGCAAGCAGTTCAGCTTCGAGGTTCGAATCGTCTTCCTCTGCGGATTCAGCTTTGGGTTGTTCAACCTCTGCTGCAGGTGTATCGACAGCCTCTTCTTCGACAGGTGCCTCAACGTCAGCTTCTGCTGCGGGCTCTTCTACTGGAGTCTCAACAGCGTCAGCTTCTTCTGTAGCAGCCGGTGCTTCCGCAACCGCTTCCTCAGCAACGACTGGATCAGGTTCTGGCTCTTCTTCAACAGGCTGCGTTGCACCCTGGATATCAATTCGCCAATTCGTGAGCTTCGCTGCGAGTCTGGCGTTCTGGCCTTCTCGACCGATCGCCAATGAAAGCTGACGATCGGGAACCAGGACGGTTGCCGACTGCTCTTCTTCGTTGAGGTCAACACTGTCTGCAGCTGCCGGGCTTAATGAATTTGAAATGAACTTGACCGGGTCTTCATCCCACTCAATAACGTCGATCTTCTCACCTAGAAGCTCGTTTACGACGTTCTGAATTCGGATACCCCGAAGACCAACACAAGCGCCAACCGCGTCGACACCTTCCTGATTAGAGGAAACGGCGACCTTAGATCGGGCACCTGGCTCTCGGGCAATTGCCTTAATTTCTATTACACCACTAAAAATTTCTGGAACTTCAACTTCAAATAGTCGGCGAAGCAGGTCTGGGTGGGTTCGAGAAACAATAATTTCTGGACCGCGAATTGTCCGTCCGACCTGGACTACGAAAAACTTCAGCTGCTGTCCAGGGCGGTATCGCTCGAACGGCGACTGCTCTGCTGGAGGCATGATGGCCTCAGCTTTCCCGAGGTCAACGGTCACCCAACGAGGCTCAACTCGCTGGATTGTTGCCGTGAGTACTTCACCCTCTTTGTCGATGAACTCCTCGAAGACGATGTCACGTTCAGCTTCACGAAGTCGCTGCATAACGACCTGCTTTGCGGTCTGTGCAGCGATTCGGCCAGGGTTGTACTCGAGTTGTCCAGTTTCAATGATGTCGCCAACAACGGCACCTTCGCGAAGCTCTTGAGCTTGCTCCTCGGTGAAGTGCATGAGAGGGTCTTCGACCTCCTCAACGACGTGAATGACGGTACGTACGACAACGTCACCGCTCACAGGATCCATCTCGACGATTACGTCTTGGCCCTTCGCTGCGGGATCGCGCTTGTAAGCAGACGCGAGAGCAGCTTCCACAGCCCGAACAACTACTGGCTGAGGTAAGTTACGTTCCGCAGCGAGCTGGGTCACCGCTAGTAGCAGATCACTCTTCAACGCCTATCCTCCGTCATCGTTTTGCATTATTTGCAAACATCAAAAAAGTGGGCAGCGCCCACTTCCAAGCGTCAAGCTCTTGATTCAGATGAGCCCTGACTTATGTAATGTTACCACGAACCACCTCCGTTTACCTCTCTTTTTGGATAACGAAATTTGACATCTGAATCAGTTCAAAACAAATACGCTCTATGAGTCGACTTCGATGGAACAATCACTACCGAAGACATCGGAGACAAAATCGTCACCACATTCGAAGATGACGGATGGCAGGAAACTGAGCGTCAGTTCAGTGCAGGGAAGATATCACTACGCCTACTGGCAGATGTTGAGGATCAGCATTTGCGCAAAGAACGAGAAGCAGAAGCTGCGAAGTTCGCAATTGGCTATGCGAAATTCCGGTCTAGATTCGAAGAATTAATCGAATATTGCGAGTCACATGATGTGGTCTTCGAAGTAGTTTCCAGCGGAATGCACTTCTACATCGACCCGGTGCTTGAAAAACACGGTCTGCAGCGGTTACAACGGTCAAGACCAATCGTGAAATACGATTCGGAGGGTCGGGGCATACACGTAATGCCTGATGGCATTGAAGATTGTGACTTCACTCCGATGTGTAAATGTGCCCGGGCCGATTTTTATCTTGGACAGGGCTACAGAGTTATATTTGCCGGGAATGGTTCGTCTGATCGGTGCGTAGCTCCCAAAGTGGACCACCTCTTCAGCACAGACGGTTTAACGCAGTACTGCGAGAGCGAACGCATTGAGCACTCACACTTCGAAGATTTTCACGAGGTACTAGGTGAGTTGAAGCGCCTTATTTAGCCCCAAATCTAACCCAGGATGTTCTTGACCGAATCAACTACAGATTCAGTCGAGACGATCTCTGAGTCCTTGCCCCGACGGTCCTTGATCTCGGCTCCACCATTGCCAATGCTTCTTGCGCTAAGCACCACGCGCACGGGAATACCCATGAGATCGGCGTCCTTGAACTTCACTCCGGGAGGGGCATCTCGGTCATCGAACAGGACCTCGTAACCCGCATCGAGAAGATCCCGGTAGGTCTGTTCCGCTTTCGCTGCAATGTCTTCGTCGTCCAGGTTTAGTCCGGCAAGATAAACGTCGTATGGTGCGATTGCCTGCGGAAGCACCATACCGTTTTCATCGTTGTTGGCTTCTACTGCGGCAGCAAGAAGGCGCCCGACACCGATGCCGTAGCATCCCATCAAGATTTCTTGCTGTGCTCCGTTTTCATCGGTGTAGTCGGCGCCCATTGATGATGAGTACACCGTCCCCAGCTTGAATACGTGCCCAACTTCGATTCCACGACGGGCGACAAGCTTGCCCTTGCCATCGGGTGATGGATAACCGGCTTTGGCTTCAGCAATATCACCGAGGATATCGGCCTTGAAATCACGCTCGATATTGACGTTTCGTAGGTGATAACCCTCTTTGTTCGCACCGGCAAGATAGTTCGAACCCATAGTTATCGAGTTATCAACAACACTCTTGAAGTTATCCAAGCCAACGGCGGAAGCAGATCCAGCAACCAATCCAGCTGCTTTTACTTCTTCAGGTGTCGAAAGTCGCGGTTCCGCACCACCGAGCAGATTCCTCAGCTTTGTTTCGTTGACTTCATAGTCACCACGAATCGTGACAATGATTACTTCATCATCGACTGTATAGAACACAGCCTTTGCTGTTTTTGAAGCGGATACGCCTTCAGATTTGGCGAGCTCTTCGATGGTCTTGATGCCCGGTGTTGAAAACTCTTCAACTTCACCAAGCTCGCCTTTCGGGAATTCCTTCTTGATGAAGTTAGCTTTTTCGACATTTGCCGCGTAATCACTCTCGGTCGACATCAGGATCGTGTCTTCACCGCTGTCAGTAAGTAGAACGAACTCGTTCGAATCCTTACCACCAATACCACCTGAATCTGCTTCGACCATCACTACATCCAGACCGCATCGCTTGAAGATTCGCTGGTACGCCTCAACCATTGCGTCGAAGCTTTTGTCCAAACCCGCTTCGTCGGCATCGAACGAGTACGCGTCCTTCATTTCAAACTCACGGACCCGCAAAAGACCACCGCGAGGACGTGTCTCATCGCGGAATTTTGTTTGGATCTGGTAGATCGTGAATGGCAGGTCTCGGTAACTGGTCACGCCTGACCTCGCCATCGCCGTCGCAGTTTCCTCGTGAGTCGGAGCAATGATCATGTCTCGCTCTCGGCGATCTTCGAACGTCGCCAGCGGTGGCGTGAACGTCTCCGCCCTGCCCGACTCGACCCATAGATCACGTGGTTGGATGACGGGCATGTTGATTTCCTGACCACCTGCGCGGTCCATCTCTTCACGAATGATGTTCCTGATTTTAGTGATTGAACGGTTACCCAATGGCATCAGGCTAAATATTCCAGCTGCGATTTGCTGGATAAAGCCTGCTCGAGTCAGCAATTGATGGCTGATCGTCTCTGCATCAGCAGGTGCTTGCCGCAAGGTCGGTGCCAGTAAGTTGGTTCTTCTCATCAGGAACGATTCTTAGATTCTTTTTGCCCGGTAAATTTCGAGGTTATCCAGACTACCTCGACTGGCTCTCGATGTAATCCAGTACCGGTACTCGTTAATTGCTACTCGATGTTTCCTATTTAGTTGAACGATTTTTCGAGTTCGTGTATTGAATTCACTTTCATAACTTGAATATGATTCGCCGCGTTTCAATGTTGAAACATTTCTAGAACGGTTCTGGGGGCTAACTTTGACACTCGCTGAAATTTTGATCGCTATTCATATTGTTGGTGCTGCGTGTTGGGTGGGTGGTAATTTCATTATCAATGTCTTCGCATGGCGGGTTGGTAAATCCGGCAACCAGGAGGAAGCACTCTGGTTTCTTGGACTTGGTGAATGGGTCGGCATGCGAGTCTTTATGCCGCTCTCACTGATTGTTCTAGCTGCCGGTGCCTGGCTTGTAAAAGAAGCAGGCTGGGGATTTGACGAGTTGTTCGTTCAGCTCGGTCTTGTTGGCTTCGCTCTCACCTTTTTGGGTGGTGCGGCTTTGATCTCTCCTTCGTTGAAAAAAGCCCATGCAGCAGTCACTGAACATGGACTTATTCTGAGGAAGGCAAATCAGCTATCAAGCGACTGGAGCTGATTTCCAGGATCGACCTTCTTCTTCTGTTACTGGTTGTTCTGAACATGGTTCTAAAGCCAGGACTCTAGTTCGAAAAATTCAGTTTTCTACTGAACTGCCCGGCTTGAAATCAAGCCGGGCCTTCTTTTCGCCCTTCTGCATCCCACTTATTAACAGCTTTCTCACAGCCCATTAACGACTTTTTGCAAGTTCGATAGTGACAATTGAGTATGAGCGGAAACCGATCTGTGATCAGACTCGTCCAACAGTCATACATCACTTTGTTTTCGGTCGAGCGATTTTTGAGAGCTGTCTCACAACAGGAGGGCGTGCATGGCAAAGAAAACCGTCATTGTTGGAGCTGTCGCGGCATCTGCCCTTGCGGCTCTTCTAATGCGCAGCAAGCGCTAACGTTTCTAGCTGTGCGCAGTTCAAATTCCGGGCTTTCACGCTCGTATTTTTCTTTTAATCCGATCCCCTATTCCACTTTTGCCAGTGATATTTGACATATAGAACATTTGTTCTATTATGGCATTCCGATCGAGGTTTTCTTAGGGATTTCTATGTCTTCAAGAGCTTCGATAGGTGCACTGGCAGCAAAATCGCCTCACCTACAGCGCACTGCGCTGATTGACCTTCACCTGGATCGCTTAGATCCCAAACAGATCCATCACTAAACGCGTCGAAAATCTGCCGAATTTCTAAAAACAACGAATGGTCAGTACACAAGAAAAAAACAACATCGCTAACCCAAAGGCGGTGCAGTCGAGTAATCGCCCTCCCCGTGTGTCTCACTCACGCAGATTCGGCAAACCTGTAACCACAATCAAAACAGTCGCTTGCCTTCGAATACCAAACTTCCCGTGGCAGGTAGAGGTAGCTCGTAAGCCCGAACTGGGTGATCAATCGTTGATTGTCGCCGGCAAAGCCCTGGACCTTATTGAAGATCAAGAAATTCGAGAGACAGGTAGTGGCGCACTTTCTGCTCGTGTCGTTATTGCTGCGTCTCCAGACCTAACTGAGGTTTCATCGGGAATGCCCCTTGCCGAAGCAATTGCCAGGCATCGTGACGTACAGGTTGTTGAGGCCGATATACCGCTCTATGGAATGGTTTTCGACGAAATCGTTGAAAACCTCGAACGATTGGTCCCGGATATAGAAGTCGCCGCTCCAGGGCTGGCTTACGTTGGTATTTGGGGTCTTGAAGGGCTCTACGGTGACGATGCCAATGTTGTTCGGCTTCTTGCGAGCACAGTGGATAGCTTCGATCTTCGCATTGGCGTTGGCGAGAACAAGTGGCTTGCCTACGCAGCGTCACTACTGAGCAGAGCTAACAGTGGACGTAAGGTGACAGGTGAACCGGGCAAGTTCCTCGATAAATTCCCTGTTGATGCTTTGCCCATACCTTACGAACTCGTTAAACGGCTCCATTCATTTGGGCTAAAGACGATGGGGCACATAGCGGACATTCCACGCGGCCCAATGGAGGCTCAGTTTGGACCAAACGGAGGAACTGCGTGGGAACTCGCCAACGGTATTGATCATCGACCGCTCATGCCCAAACGTAGTGCACTGGGGGTTTCTGAGCACCTGGACTTCCCGGATCCAACTGTGAGCATGGCGACCATCCTTCCTGCAGTGGAGAGCTTGCTTGATCGAGCTTACGGCAGACCTCAACTATCCAATCGGTTTGCTAGACACGCCAATTTACAGGCGCAAGTGTTCCAGAAAACTCCCTGGACAATGCGAGTTGGGTTCAAGAATCCGGTAGGGAACAAAAACAAGGCCTTGTTCGCTATCAAGTCGAAGCTTGACACAGCCGAAATACCCGGTCCTCTTGAAGATATGCGCATCACTCTTTCTGGAATTACTGGAGAAGCAGGCAGGCAGGAGTCGATGTGGTTAGAAGTCAAACGCGATGACGACCTTAGAGAAACGATCAGCCAACTACGCAGCCGCCTAAAGGTAGCCCCGCCCGTGTATCAGGTCAGGGAGCTGGAGCCCTGGTCAAGAATTCCTGAGAGAAGGTTTGCTCTTATCCAAATGAGTGGATCGGATGGGTAACCATGCCTCGCAAGATAACAAAAAGAAAACGAACCGGTAAAAACCACAATGGGATCAAACTTTTAAATGCCCCTAGGGTCATTGAAGTAAGTCTTGACAGCTTGGGAACCCCAACGTCAATCAGAGTGCCACAAGCACAAAACTATAAGCATTACTCAGTACGCTCTAGTCTACTAGCATTAGAACAATCTAGTAGTAATTATCTAGTATCTGATGGTAAGTGGATCAATGTCTCAAGCGTACTAGATTTATGGAAAATCAATGATGAGTGGTGGCGTGGTAAAGAGGATGAAATTGCTCGTCTCTATTACAGGCTGAGGCTATCCAACGGCCAGCAAACAACTGTTTACCTTGACCTTATTAAGAACAGATGGTTCAGGCAGGCAGGATAGTTAATCGGGAAGTAAGAGCATTTTTCCGAAAGACTCAAGTGATTCAGGTCGATTGAAAGATCGAGGTAAATAGCTGAGAGAGACTCTGTCAGTAATCAGTTTAGGCAACATTTTGTTCCATGAGACGCTGACCTGTCTGCCAACAACAATTGCTGCCTCTCATCGATAGAAACATCTTCATCGTCTAGCAGTCGAACCGCTGTTTCTATCAAGTCGCGAGTAGCTAAGTCACTATTCGAATTTCCATTCATGTGTGTATGTCGTATCAGGTATCAACGCGATAACGCTACTATCGTCTATTAAGTTTAAGTGCCATTTGCACTTTGAACTACAGCTTCGCTAATGCACTCTGTCCTGTCCCTCTTAACGCGCATGTGTGATGTGTGAGAAGAAAAAACCTGGATAAGAGGACACTGTGCCGGGTCTACCCGATGAAATAGAAAAAGCACTACCGTCGGCAAAAAAAGTTAACGGCTCACCCGGTCGGCAATCGGAGAACACAGTTAACACCACCGACCTGCGGCATGAAACGCGCTCACCACTAAAGCAGGTACAAGAGGCGTTAAGTCAAAGTCGCAACACTGCTCCGCACGCTCAACGAAATAATCCGTCTCATGCGGGCTGGATCAGCGGCGGCAGAGGTATCAAGAAGGCACAGAAAGACGAATATTCAGGTAATGATTTCACGCCTTCCAAAGTATCAACTACAACACGTTATGCAGAACTTCATAATCACACAAACTATTCTTTTCAAGAGGGAGCTTCCGAAGCTTGGGACCTGCTGCAAACCGCCAAAGATCTAGGCATTGAAGCGCTGGCAATAACCGATCACGACAATATGAGCGGAGCCATGGAATTTGCTCAGGCTGCAAAAGAACTTGGCATCAAGCCAATCATTGGTATCGAGCTCACCCTAGCACGCGGAATTGATGACCCCGTAGATGCCGAATATGAACCATCTGAGCGTCCGCACATTACCCTGCTCGCCGAGAACGCAACCGGTTACAAAAACATCTCCTTGCTAACCACCCACGCCCATGTCGACGCCGAAGAGCGCAATGATCCCCACCTTGATCCTCGACTACTCGCCGAACACTCAGAGGGTGTTATTTGCCTTTCGGGTTGCAGGCGAGGAGAAATTTCCACTCACCTCGTCTCAGATGACGGTGTTCGCGCTCGTAACGTCGCAGCCCGTTACATCGAGGTTTTTGGAAGAAGCAATTTCTTCCTGGAGCTCCAGCAAAACTTGGTCATGGGTGACATAGCGCGCAATCGAGCCATGGCAGCCCTAGGACGAGAGCTCGGGGTCGGAATTGTTGCGACCAACAACGTTCATTATCACGTGCGTGAGAGGCATCGTTTGAATGACGCGCTAGTTGCCATCAAGCACAACAAATCACTCGAAGCTACCCACAGGGAGCGTCGAGCCAACGACCAATTTTTCCTGAAGTCACCCGACGATATGGCGGTGTTGTTCAACGAGCACCCTGACGCGATATCCAACACAGTCAAGATCGCCGAACGTTGCACTTTCAACTTGATTTCCGACGCTATCTACGATTTTCCGTCGTATGACTTCCTTCCTCCGGGACACACAGAAACCACTCATCTACGCGAAATATGCGAAGAAGCCGCTGTACGTCGATACGGCAGTCTCACTCCCCAGGTTGTGGATCGACTAGACCGTGAATTCGCACTCCTTGAGAAACACAACCTTGTCGGGTTTCTGCTCCAGTACTACGACGTCATCCGCATTGCCCGCGAAGTGCAGGAAGACCTCGGACTCGTTGAACCCGGCTTGCCTATTGAAGAGCATCCTCCCGGTCGGGGCAGAGGCTCTTCGGTCGCCCTGTTAATTGGCTACTTGACCGGTCTTTCTCACATTGACCCACTCAAATTCGGCTTACGACTTGATCGTTTCCTACCCGATACGACCGATGGCGAAAAGCTAGCACCTCCGGATATCGATCTCGACTTCCCGCGCGAAATCCGTGCGGAGCTGATCTTGCGGATACATCAACGCTGGGGATACGAGCGTGCCGTTCTCACAGGAATGATCTCGACCTACCGGATAAGAGGAGCTGTTCGAGACCTCGGAAAAGCTTTGGGTATTTCGGAAGACGACATAGGGCGTCTGAACAAACGACTCGATGGACACAGTTCAATCCCGGTGCTGGCGCAGAGCATGGCTGAGTTACCTGAATACAGGGACAGGGTTGATCTTCCCGTGTGGCAAATGCTCATTGAACTTGCCCAGCAGTTGAATCACTTCCCGAAGTATCTCGCTCAACATCCCGGCGGGATGATCCTCTCAGCGCGCCCTCTCTCAGAAACTGTCCCACTACAACGCAGTGCGATCGATGGTCGCTACATCTGTCAGTGGGATAAGAATGCCGCCGAGGACGCCGGTTTCGTGAAGATCGACTTCCTTGCACTTGGTGCCCTCTCACAACTCACAGAAGCGCTCGAACTCATCAAACAACAAACTGAAGAACGACCCGATATTTCTCGGATCAACTTCGAAGACCAGGCGGTTTACCGAGACATCCATAACGCCAACACCATTGGCGTTTTCCAAATTGAGTCAGCCGCCCAAATGCAAACGGTCACTCGCCTCCGCCCAAAAAACCTGACCGAGATGGCGTGGGAAGTTAGCGCAGTTCGACCCGGTGTTGGTGTGAACGATGGTGTGACATTGCTCATCAGGCGGCATATGGGCAAGGATCCGGACTGGAAGTTCGACCACCCGCTTGAGGAACAAGCACTTGGCCGCACCTACGGTGTCCCGCTGTACCAGGATCAGCTTGGTGAACTCGCTATGTACGTGGCTGGCATGTCGGCGGTTGAAGGCGACCAGATGCGGCGAGCCTTTACGCGCCGCAACAATGAACGCCACGTAGCGCACTGGAAGCATAAATTTCTCGAAGGTGCGATTAGTAAAGGTGTCCCGCCCGATGCCGCTGAGCGTATTTTTGGCAAATTTCACGGGATGTACCAATTTCCAGAAGCACACGCCTTTGCATTCGGGGTCACTGCCTACCAAATGTCATGGCTCAAGCACTACTACCCGCTCGAGTTCTTCGTTGGGTTGTTCAATAACCAGCCAATGGGTTTCTACAACCTCGAAACTCTCAAGGAAGACGCGTCTCGTCACGGTGTGAAAGTTCTGGGTCCCGATGTGAACCGGAGTGGCTTGAAGGCTGTCATTGAGGACGGTGCGCTACGAATGGGGCTGACTCACGTTGCAAAACTTCGAGATGCCACGGCAGTTCCAATTCTCGAATCTCGAGATTCAGACGGTGAATTCACTTCGCTTGCCAATCTCATGACGCGAGCGGGCATTCAACAGGAAGTGCTCGATCTTTTGTCAGCTGCCGGGGCTCTCGATAACTTCGATACTGCTGTCAGGGAAGACCGGGATCCGCCAGATATAGCCAACCGACGACTTCTCAGGTGGGAGACGGGTCTTCGTTACCGTCCACGCGGTGAACACAGGGACGGATCACGCCAACTTGCATTCGAAATGTCTGTAGATCAGGACATGGTCGCGCTGCCCGAAGAGTCTGAGTGGGACCGCATGATTGGCGAGTACTCAGCAACAGGTGTTCACCCGGAAGGACACCTCATGAAGCTTGTGCGTCCACATTTACCTTCAAATGTGATCCCAAGTAGCGAGGTTCGAAACTACGCGAATGGTGATCGAATTTCAGTAGCAGGGCTGGTCATCCGGCGGCAAAAGCCAAGCGGTAAGACCGTTTTCGTAACGCTGGAAGATGAGTTCGGCCACTCACCGTTGATTGTCTGGCCGGCGGTCTATCAGAAGCTCAAACTGATCATCAAGGAACCATTGCTGCTCGCCACCGGAACGGTTTCGCGCCGAGAAGGAACCATGAACATCGTGGTCGAGAGCATCACTGCAATCCCTGAATCAGTACCTGGACTCCACTCCAAGGATTGGGGGTAACGGCATCCACTTTGTGAGGATCTAGTTACCTTTTACACAGTCATTCGAAGACAAAATGCTCGTGATCAAATCGCTTCTCACTTCTATTACTGCTATTGGATTTCCGATCGAATATCGTAAGAAAGTGGTATCAGCCCGTTCGTAAACGATCTCGACGGGTTTTGTGTGAAAAGATCAGGTTGGTTTCACTTCCTCGAAGTGAGTCATTGAAAGCTCTTCCTGGATCTCGAATATGGAACCCTTGTTATCGGGTCGTGGTTCCGCAACCCTCACAGGGGCTCCGTTGAATCTCGGCACGTTAGAGCCTTCGCCTCGCAACATGTTCGACTGCCACACGGTCCAGTCACCGAATCCGCCGATAGGGAAGGCGTCAGCGGCGGCATATCCCATCAGCAGCAGACGACGCGAGTTCTGAGACATGTTCGGAGCAGACCCATGCAAGGCGCGAACGTGGTGGATCGACACATCACCTTCTTCAAGCAGGATGCTTTGTGCCGCGTCCATATCGACATCTGACATTTGGACCGCCCCGACGAACACACCGTCTTCATGATGGTCGTATGCCGGTCCTTTGTGCGACCCAGGAACAACCATTAGCGCTCCGTTTTCAATGGTCATGGGGTCTATTGCCACACCGATTTCAAGAATGTCGTCGTTGGTGGCAGGGTAGAAACCCCAATCCGTGTGCCACTCAACTTGCGCACCACCACCGGGAGCCTTGTTGTTCAACTTGGTGTGGTGGTGTCGAATGTTCGGACCAATCAAGTCCTCGATGATGTCGAGCAACTTCTCGTTGCGCATTGCCCTGTTGTAGACGGCGTGGTGCTTGTGCGGATCCTTGATCCTGCGGAGTTTTGGTGTATCGGCCGAGTGACCGGCTTTAAGGTCAACGTCGAACACTTCTGTATGAGTCGCAACCTTTCGAGATTTCTCGACAAATTCGTCGGTTACGTTCTGAAGTTCTTTGACCTCGTCCGGGGTGAAAACCCCTTTCACCGCGATAAATCCGTCACGGTTGTACTGGTCCACCTGCTTCTGGGTCAGGATCTTTGGCATTACACACCTCGCGCCAAGCGCTGTTCAATTGAGATTGCGGCAGTGTAGGCGCGAGAGCGAGAGCGGGCAAATTTGCCAGAGGAATCCTTCGACAGGCTCAGGATGACTAGCGATCTATTAATAGCTGATTCATGTGGAAGACGGTCAGTAGTTCCATCAGATTGGAAACCGAGCTGATCATCAACCGCAATCAACAAAACGTTCTCGTCATCCTGAGCTTGTCGAAGGATAACGAGATCGCTAAGTTGTTAGCGACCGGAAGGTCGCTCCACCACGGTCAGGACACGTCTGTTTTCTCTACTCCGCCTGTCCGCGCTTTGCCCAATTGGCGTTTACGAACATGTTCAAGCCCGGATCTGCAATCACTCCTGAAGGTGTCTTGTCGGGCGGATTCGCCTTGATGAAATCTTCATCAATCTCGATGCCCCAGCCTGGCTTGTCCGGAACCGGGAAGTAGCCGTCGACAACCTCCGGGTAACCCGAGCCAGCGTTCTTCACATGCGGATCTGCGAAATCGTTGAAGTGCTCAAGAATCTTTGCGTTACGCAGTGTGAGACATAGGTGTAGCGCCGCCATAGTGGACACAATTCCACCCACATTGTGAGGCGCAACCATGATCGAGTAAGACTCGGCGGTGGACGCAATCTTCTTCGTTTCGAGAATTCCACCCGACTGCGTAATGTCCGGCTGCAAAACGTCTACGGTTTGCGCACCCCAGATTTCTCGGAATTCAGGTGCACCATACAGTCGTTCGCCGGTAGCGATCGGTAGTGAAGTGTGCTGTCGAACTGATTTCAGCGCCGGGTTGTCGCCAGGGCGTACCGGCTCTTCAATCCAACCAATGTTGTATTTCTCAATATGTCGTGCGATTTCACGAGCTTGCACCGGTGCAAATCGACCGTGCATTTCGATCATGATTTGTGCACGAGTACCAGCTACGCCAGCCACCGCCTCGATCAGGTCGAGTGATCGGTAGAACTCCGGTCGCTCGAGCTCCATATCGCCATTACCAAACGGATCGAACTTCATTCCGCGATAACCGCGGTCGACTACTTTGCGAGCGGCCTCGGCATACGCTTCAGGTGTTCGCTCAACTGTGTACCAACCATTGGCGTATGCAGGAATTCGGTCCTTGACCTGTCCGCCCAACAATTTGTAGACCGGCTGTCCGGTCTTCTTGCCAATAATGTCCCAGAAGGCGAGTTCAACAAGAGCCAGCCCGGTGTAAACAACCTCACCTGGCTTTCCAAAATCGAGCAGGGTGAAACGTCGGTATAACGCTTCAATGTCAAATGGATCGTGACCGATGAAGTGACGTTCCACGTCCGCAAGGTACTGCGTAACGGTGTGCGTCTTACCCAGTACTCGTGATTCACCAACACCAATGATGCCCTCATCGGTTTCAACAATGCAGTAGGTAAGGTTTCGCCAAGGAGTACCCAGCACAAGAGTGCGGAATCCGGTTGTCTTCATCTAAGTCTCGTCTTCTAAGTTCTTCGGGTTTTGTAGCTAGCTATGTGAAATCCAAACCGTTTCATTGTATTGACCGACGACACATATCCAAAACAATTGATCTGCTTGATACAGTTCGCTCGTTCATGATTACAGCCTAAGATTGGAACAAAGCATGCCACTACATCCCCAAGTCGCCGATTTAATGAAACGCCGAGAGGCACTTGGCTTTCCCGCGAACAGCGAGGTCAGCCCGGATGAAGCGAGAGCCAACGCACGGGCTGGAAAAGAAGCAATTCCTTCCGACCAAGAACCTGTTGGCGAAATTTCGGAACGCAAAATTCCAGGACCAGCCGGTGACGTCCCGATTCGCATTTATCGTCCGACTACCGAAGGACCGCACCCGCTAATCATGCTTTTTCACGGCGGTGGCTGGGTCATTGGTGATCTAGACACAGAAGATTCGATGTCACGAGGTTTGGTGAATCGTGTCGATGCGGTTCTCGTCTCCGTCGATTACCGACTTGCTCCTGAAACCAAGTTTCCAGGGGCACCTGAAGATTGCTACGCAGCCACCGTGTGGGCGGTTGAAAACGCCAGCGAAATAGGAGTTGATGCGAGCAATCTCGCGCTATCCGGTACATCAGCCGGTGGAAATTTGACTGGTGCGGTCGCGCAAATGTGCCGCGATCGTGGAGGTCCGGAGGTGAAGCACCAGGTCCTCTTCTGCCCCGTTATCGACTACGATTTTGCACGAAAGTCGTATCACGAAAAAGCCGAAGGATATGGACTCACTCGGGACGGAATGATCTGGTTCTGGGACCAGTACCTGGCTTCACCTGAAGATGGTCACAACCCATACGCATCCCCAATACGCGCTGAGGATTTGTCAGGACTTCCAGACGCGACAGTAATCGCCGCCGAATACGATCCGCTGTTGGATGAAGCGGCCGATTACGCGAAAGCGCTCGAAGCAGCGGGTGTTGATGTTCAGTACACCGAGTACCCGGGCATGACTCACGGCTTCAACGGGTCGTTTGGACTGATTGATGATTCGATCAAGGCATGTGAAGAGGCGTCAGCACGGATCCTGACTTCGTTCGCAAAGTAGAACTCGGTAAACAAATGCCGTTTCACACAACAGTGCGGCAAAAGAAAACGGGGCAGATCACTCGAATCTGCCCCGAAATCACACTTTAGTGTTTTCGACTAGTCAGCGTAGTTCGAGAATTTCAGTTCCTGCTGTGTTTTCACGTCCAGGAGAACGCTACGACCTTCGTCGAAGTTGATCTGTCGAGCACGGATCAGTGCCGGACCAATTTCGTTCGGATCTTCAATTCGAATTCCGACACCACCAAGTGATTCGGCTACACCGGCATAGTCACCAGTCATGTTGCCTGCACCGAACTCGCCCATCGCAGTAGGTAGTGAGCGGTTGTATCCACCCATCGTGCCGTTGTTCAACAAGATTGTTGTAATAGGTGCACCAGCACGAGTAGCTGTTTCCAGGTCAAGACCTGACATCCCAAACGCCGCGTCACCCATGAAGTTGACACAGAACTTGGACGGATCTGCCATCTTGGCACCAATCATCAATGGAATTCCATACCCGAGATGTGTGCTCTTGCCCCAGCCGATATAGCTGTGCGGAACCGTAGCTGTATAGAACGGCATCACCTGGTCGCGTGGATGACCAGCATCGTGAGTGAAGATCGTCGTTTCGTGGTCAACCGCTTTGTTGATTTCGTTCACCAACCGGTAAGGATTGATCGGGTTCATGTCTGAGTTCAGCAGAGGAGCCCATTCTTCGAGCCACTCCTTTTTGACCTGTGCAACAGCCTCTCGAGTCGACGAGTCGTCCTTTCGCCCGTTCTCACCGATCTCAGCCTTGATCTCGTCGACCAGCATGCAGAGAGTCTTACGCGCGTCACCGACCATTCCGATATCAGTCGGGTATTCCTTGTCGATATCTAGAGGATTATTCGTTGAGTGAATTAGCGTCTTACCCGCAGGAATGTCGATTCCGTAGTTGGTCTTTGACAGGCTCGCACCGATAGCGAACAAAACATCGCTCGACTTCAGCCATTCCCACACAGCCTTCGGGGCTGTTCGGTTTGCAGCACCAAGTGAAAGCTCGTGGCGCTCATCTATTGCCGATTTACCCGGCATGGTTGTAATCACCGGAATTTGGGTGAGTTCGGCCAGCTCGGTGAGTTTGTCTGAACCGCCCGAGTAAAGGACTCCCTGGCCTGCCCAAATCACGGGGCGCTTGGCAGAAAGCAATGCTTTCACCGCCGCGCGTAGTTCAACCTTGTCGGGAGCAACCACATGTTGCGAAGGCGTTCCGTAGGCATCAATGCTCGACACTTCGTCGCCCATCACGTCACGCTGCATTTCGAGCATCACTGGTCCGGGTCGACCATTCTTGAGCGCCGAAACGGCGCGTCGCATAAGAGCCGGAATTCGTTCTGCATGGTTGATCGACCCTACCCACTTCATGATTCCCTGGAAGTTCGCCGGACCTGAGAAGTTCGGTGCGGTGTCGGTTTTGTCAGTGCCTGGACCGTCTGGAATAAATAGAACTGGTACCGCGTCAGCCCAGGCTTGAGCGAAACCACCAAAGGCGTTCTCAGTACCTGGCCCACCCTGGCATGCGAACACTCCGAACTTGCCTTTTTCGGCCATCAGCCGAGAGAAACCGTCCGCAGCCATGATTCCACCACGTTCCTGGCGGAACACGATCGGCCGAATTCCTTCTTTTGCAACAGCTTCGATCAGCGGGTTCGCTGGGAAGCAAGCCAGCCACTCAAAACCTTCTCGTTTAAGGATTTTTGCAATTGCCTCGTAGCCGTTCATGCGATTCAACTCCCACGCTTTAGTCGCCAATCATGAAATGCGTTTCGGTGCCGAGCCACCGGGAAAACGCCGCAAGTGTAGACGGGGCTTTCGCACGAAGCAATTTGAATCATGAAATTTCCGTAACTGGGAAAAATCGAAATATCGCGCAAAAAAAACGCTAGGAAGCGCGCACTGCGCATTAATTAGAGTCCTCACATCTGCCTCAACAACAACGGCAATTGTTATCGAACCTTCGACTTCAAACACCGTTAGAGCCCGACAAACCAGCCGGGGAGATCGAACAGAAAATGCCTGACCACAACACACCGCTTCCAGAAGGATCAGTCGGCGCCGCAAACATTAAAGTTGTCGGTGTCGGCGGCGGCGGACAAAACGCCGTAAACCGAATGTACCGTGAGCGAGTTCCCGAAGTTGAGTACATCGCGGTGAACACCGACTCGCAAGCTCTAGACGCTGCCACTGTCCCGATTCGACTACGAGTTGGTGACCAGACCGCACGAGGTCTGGGTGTCGGTGGAGACCCTTCGAAGGGTCGACAGTGTCACGAAGAAGACCGTGACGAAATCAAGGAAGTACTGAAAGGTTCCGACCTGGTATTCGTTGCTGCCGGAATGGGTGGTGGTACCGGTACTGGTGGAGCACCAGTTGTAGCCGAAGTCGCCCAGGAAATCGGCGCCCTCACGGTCGGTGTTGTGACCAAGCCGTTCGGCTTCGAAGGTGCTGTTCGAAAGCGCAAAGCTCTTGAAGGTATCGAGCTTCTTCGAGACAAGGTCGACACTCTTATCGTTATTCCTAACGACCGACTCCTCGCTATTTCAGACCAACAGCTCACCATGGACCGAGCGTTCAAGATGGCTGACGATGTTCTCCGCCAGGGCATCCAGTCAATCGCTGAACTGATTCTGGTTCCTGGTGAAATCAACCTCGACTTTGCTGATGTTCGGGCAGTTATGGAAAACGCCGGACCTGCTTGGATGGCTATCGGTAAGGGCTCAGGTGAAGAGCGCGCAATCGAGGCTGCTGAAGAAGCTATTCACTCACCATTGCTTGAAGTTGAAATCGCTGGCGCCAAGGGTGTCATCTTCAACATCACCGGTGGTACTGACCTCACACTCGATGAGGTTCAGCGGGCATCAGAGGTCATTGCAGCAACTGTGCACCCTGACGCAAACATCATCTTCGGTATGTCGACCGACCCGAAGATGGAGAACGAAGTCAAACTCACACTCATTGCAACTGGCTTCCCAGTAGCTGGTGAGGTTGAGGAAGAGGCTGATGAGATTGCTCGACAGGCTCTGGAAGACCCAGGGTCAATGGCAATTCCGCCATTCCTGCGACACCACCCTGCAGCTCGAAGTCGCTACCGCAACGGTGGCATGTACCGAGAGCCACAACGTGAAGAGCACCCAGTAATGGCAGACGACTAAACAGTCGAGTTCGAAAAGCAGATACGAAAAGCGGCGGGATTACTCCCGCCGCTTTTTACTTTCAGATTATTTTGGATTTACTGTGGCAGCGCGTCGAGTGCCCTGTTCGCCAGCGCGCTTGGACCGGCATAGCGTGTATCAGCAACCACATTGAAAGCGGTTGCCAGTGCATCAAGCTGTTTGACAGGACCCGGTGCAACTCGGTATCGAAATTTTTCTACCCGCTTCGAAATGCGTTGAGCAAGCGGTCCTGACTTGGCTCGTTGGGCAGCGTTCTTAATCGCCGCTCCCATTTCGACCACACCGACCATGGTTCGGAATTCACACTCAGATCCACCCTTGATGTAGCAGTTCAGGGTTTTCGACATGTTCGGAGCCGCTTCGATGAATAGCGGTTCATCGTCCTCAAATACGCACACGAGCCCCGGCTTGTCACCAAGCATCCATGTGCCGTCTTCAGTGAGCGCCGCGCCCTCTCCTTCGATCAGATCGTGGTACAGCTGCTCCCACTTACCGAGATGTGCAGGAGTGAAGTTAGCCATGAACTCATTCTAACTCTGGAAGTTCTCAACTCGCGGATGCTCGTCAAAAACTGACAACGGAAATATAGATTCCATGTATCCATCGTTAGAACTAAAATATTTGCATACATACCCGATGTATCCCGACCAATATCTAAGTTCCTAACCTGAGGAAATTTTCTTGCGACTAGGAGTCCTGTCGAGAGGCCCGAGTCTCTACTCAACGAAACGAATCGTTGAAGCTGCTGAAGAACGCGGTCACGATGTGCGCGTAATTGACTATTTGCGGTGTTATATGAACATCACAACTCGCAAGCCGTCTGTTCGATTTGCAGGAGAGTCTCTAAGTTTCGACGCAATCATCCCACGTATAGCTTCTCAACGGACTTTCTACGGCACAGCTGTTGTCAGGCAGTTTGAAGTGATGGGTGTATACACTCCAAATTCTTCCCAGGCAATCGCACGTTCCAGGGACAAATTACGGTCTCTACAAATTTTGTCTCAAAGCGATGTTGGGATGCCGGTCACGGGGTTTGCCGACTCGACCAGAGATGTTGATGGATTAATCGAATCGGTCGGTGGTGTGCCTTTGATTATCAAACTTCTCGAGGGAACTCAGGGAGTTGGTGTAGTTTTGGCCGACACGAAATCCGCTGCAAGATCGCTAATTGCTGCCTTCCGACAACAGGAATCTCACATCCTGGTGCAAGAGTTCATCAAAGAATCGAAAGGTGCAGACGTCCGTTGTTTGGTGGTCGGAAACAAAGTCGTTGCTGCAATGGAAAGACGGGGGATTGAAGGGGAGTTCCGCTCCAATCTCCACCAAGGTGGCAAGGCTAGTCCGGTAAAACTCACACCTACAGAACGCAAAACAGCCCGTACAGCAGCCAAAGCCCTCGGCCTAAGCGTCGCTGGAGTCGACATTCTCAGGTCCGAACGCGGTCCGCTTGTAATCGAAGTCAACTCATCCCCAGGCCTCCAAGGAGTTGAGACAGCGACTGGAATTGATGTGGCCGGGCTCATTATCGAACACATCGAGAAAAACACGGTTACGAAAAAGAGACGGCGGGTCAACGCATAGGAGCATAACGGTTGTCCAGAGAGCGAACCGTCGGCTGGAGAGAGTGGGTCAGATTTCCCGATCTAAGCCAAACTCCTATCACAGCCAAACTCGATACAGGCGCTAAATCCTCAGCTTTGCATGCCCCAAACTTACGTACCTACTCAGACCTTCACGGCGAATGGGCGGAGTTTGTACTCCGACCAAGGCAACGATCCAAATCTGGCGAGATTAAAGTATCGCTTCCTATAAAAAATTGGATCACTGTTAGAAGTTCGAACGGTCAAATTGAGACGAGACCGGTTGTGCAAATAACTTGTGAACTCGGGACGGAAAAGTGGAACATCGACGTAACGCTAACCAAGCGTTACAAGATGACGTACAGATGCCTACTGGGACGAAACGCTTTGAAAAACAAATTCGCGGTAAGTGCGGGATCATCTTTCAAAGTCAAGAAGCCTGACTAGAAATAATGCATACCGAAGCCAATCTACTTAGAGACTTCGCGATCATCATGGGAGTTGCTGGGCTCGGCATTGTCGTTGTTCGCCGTCTTGGGCTCCCTTCAATTCTTGGGTACCTGATCGCCGGAGTTCTAATAGGTCCATTCACCTTCGACAACCCACTCATCGAAGATTTGGAAACCATCCGACGCCTCGCTGACATCGGGTTGGTTTTGCTTCTGTTTGCGCTCGGTCTTGAGTTCGGTTGGGAGCGAATTCGCCATGTTGGGCCAAAGGTTTTTTTTATCGGCGCGGTTGATATAACGCTGATGATCGCACTAGGCCTGGTATTTGCTAAGTCTGTCGTCAGCCGCCACAGAATTCCAAAGGAGACGCTTAGCCATACGATGATGGGTCCTACCCAGGTGCCTACTACTGCCGAAAGCACGGAGAAAGGTTAGCCCGATGGAAGTCAGACACCTTGATGGAACAGTCCGGCTGATTGATGGCGCTGAAGCCAAACGTCCTCCAGTTGGCTCAGGAGTTTTCTGGTACGACATTTCTAATACTGACTCAGACCTTGCTACCTTTCTAACAGATCAACTCGGATTGCACCCGGCAATAGCGGTATACGCAGCGGAGGAAGGTACTCATACCGCCAGGTTCCAAACTTTTGCAACAACGTCGTTGATTCTTGCTCATGGGATCAACTACTCAGTTGACTCTGATTTGATCGAAATTGCTGAGCTTGGAATCCTGATGGGAGACCAGGTGGTTGTGACCATGCACTCCTCGCCACTTCTTGCAATCGAGGAAGTCAAGGATGCCTTCGAGTCACAAGATTTGCCATCTCTCACAGTTGCCTCGCTGACCCACTTTATTCTCGATCATTTTTTGTCGAACATTCGACCAGCCGTAGACCACATGTCGGACGTCATGGACGAGCTCGAGGAAGCTGCAATCGATAATCCACACCCCGCAGTACTTGAAGGTATTTTGCGAATGAAGCGAAGCGCTCTACGGGTCAATCGTGCTATGCAAAGACAGCTCGAAGTGCTTCATCAACTCAGGAATCATTTCGCAATAAGTGATGATGAGCTGGGTTTGGCGTACCAGGACCTCGCGGAGAAGGCCACGCGCACATTTGAAATCAACACAGTAATTCGAGAACGTGCTGACAGTGCGTTGGCAATCTATCAAGGTTCGGTTTCCCTCAAGCAAAACGAGACGATGAAGGCACTCGCGATAGTGGCCGCAGTGTTCCTACCACTGTCTCTTCTCGCGGGCATTTATGGAATGAATTTCGCCTACATTCCTGAACTAGAATACCGATGGGGATACCACGCTATTCTTGCAGCAATGGCTGTGTTCGGAATTCTCGTCACATGGTGGGTCTGGTTACGCCCGAAAATATCGCGTTGGCGATTGGGACATCGGGGCCTCTACTCGATAAAAGTGCCTGTCAATCTTGTCAACACGGGTGACCATTCCGTCCGGCTAATTTCAAAGCTACGAAGAAGCGGTAAGAAATAGGCAGATCCGGCACACATTCACGTGTTAAGAGTCTCGGATTAGAACATCATGGGGCACCACGGCGCCCTTATCGTCGAGAACATTCGGTCCGTGGTAGCAAGCGACCCGTCTGTATGCTCGTCCACCCGACCGGCTCGTTCAAGGTCGGTAAGGCGAGAGCCGCCAATGAATATAGCTCCAAGTGAAGCAGTCGGAAGAGTGAAATCAGGCTCTTCCGTTACGCCCAAGCAAGTGCCACGACCAGCTTGAACTTCAAGTTTGAATCGACCGCCGCACTCAGGCAGGAATTCATCAACAACCTCGAACACAACCGAGCCATCGTTAAGATATGTCCGAGACTCAAGCGCTGCCTGGATATCCAACATTCGATACCAAATAGCGTCGTAAGGCATTCTCTCCAGTTGACGTTGGTCCTCGAGCATCCATGGCAGACCGTCATCGATTGGTGAACGCCATGTGGTGAGGGTGTCGTAGAGATCGACGTTTAGCAAATGGGTCCAAATTGCCGCATGCGAAGCTGGGCTGGAAGTCACGATATCGTCTGCATTTATTGCGCCATGTGTTTGCTCACCGAAAACATGTAAATCCTGTAGTTGGTACTTCGCGTATCCAAGAATTTTTCCATCTTCTTCGTAAACGATCGTCCACGGCTTGCCCCACTCACTACCACCATCATTTAGACCAATCGCCCAGCGATCCCAGTGAACGTCATCTCGACTAGGAATTCCCGCTCTCACTTCTCGTGCGGCTTCCCAAGCTTGTGGGAACAATTTGCGAGCTTCGTCGGCATCAACAAACCTGATCCTACCCGGAATATTCGGAGCGAATGTGAATTTAGCGCGACGTGTATCTATCCGGAAGTTCTCGTGGTGAATCGCAACGCCGTATCCGAACCGTCCATAAATCGAACTTTCGGATGCCCAGAGAGAAGCAACCGGGAATCCCTTCTCCCGCTCCTGTCGAAGCAGTCGCTGCATCATGTTAGTGAGCAGTCCTTGCCTTCGGTGAGTAGTTGAAACTCCGACGGCAGTTACACCTGCATTCCTGATGGTCCCGCCTTGGATAGACGACTCATCGAATGGAATGGCAGCTGTTGTCCCGACGAGCTCGCCATCCTCAAATGCACACATCGTGCCGTTAATCGGCAGTATTTCTTTGTCCAGTCGAAATTGCGCTGAATTTGGCGAGTAGTGAAAACCGAATCCACGCTCGATCGCGATACCGAACTTCCGAAATTCGGCTGGCTGGATCTGGCGGTACTCGATGGTCATTCAGTCTTGTCTTTCAGCCTAGAAGTAGTGAGGGCACCACGGAGCAGAATCGGTTGAGAACATCAGGTGCAGCTTCGTAAGTTGTTCCTGGTCCACTGCGGAAACTCGCCCTGCTTCGACAAGTGAATACGGATGGGAGCCGCCCATGTAAATCACGGCAAGATCCCGCGGCGTCATATCCACGTCCGCTTTGGCATTCGATTTTTGCACCCGTGCAATTCCAGCGGTCACTTCAACCGTGTACGTCCCGTTAACTTCTGGTTGGTGCTCCGAATGTAGTCCGATGTTCAGCTTGCCATCCACACCGAAGGACCTGGCTTCAAGTGCTTTTTCGGTATCGATGAAACGAAGCCAAAGTGAGTCGTGACGTGATCGACGGAGTCGACGAGGGTCAGCCAACATCCACCATAGCGGATCGTCCGCTGGCATGTTTTCTGCCGTGATTTGTCCAACGAGATCGTAGTTCAACAGAAATCGCCACAGCGAGGCATGAGCCGTATCGGTAAGAGCTATCAGCTCTTCGAGCTGAAGCGTTCCCATGTCGGAATCACCTTGCCGACGCATGCGGTACATCACGTATCCGGTTTGCTCGCCATTTTCTTCGCAAATAGCGAAGAACAACGCTGACGCGCCACCACGCACCCGTTCCTCATCGAAAAGCAGGTAACGCCAGGCTCCGGCAGTACGGTCTACGCCTCCCGGAGTGTCAGATCGGTACTGATCGTAAATTCCAGGCAGAATTCCGGTAGCTTCACCCGCTTGAACAAAATAGATCGAGGCATCAGTTCCAGGTGAATGTGCGAATTCTCCGTAATGAGGATCAATTTTCCAGTCGAACGAGTTCACTGCGAGGCCGTAGTCATACCTGCCGTAAAGATGTGACTGCGATGCCCAGAGTCCAGCTACCAAGTCGCCACGCTCGCGGGCCTCGTCGTGGATGCGGTTCATCATTCTCGTGAACGTTCCTTGCCGACGATGAGTCGCAGCAGTCGTCATGTAGGCGACTCCCGCCATTGGCACTTGAACGCCGCCCGGGACAGTCAGGGTGAACGAATCAACTCCGCCAGTACCAACGATTCTGCCGGTGTCTAAATCCACAGCGGCAATTAGTCGATCTATTTCGGCACGGTCATTCCGAAGGCGTGTAATGTCGTCCGGGTGAACGTGCTGTCCGAATCCGGCTCGCACTGCCCGGCGCCACTCGACGAAGTTCTCATCGTTTACGCTTTTTAGATCGATACTCATAGGTGAATTCAGTCTGGTGAAATAGACCGACAACGTATGCTACGTGTCGCTGAAAAACCAATCCACCAACTGCAATAACAATAAAAGGTGTCTTAAATGGGCGATCTGCTCGTTAACAAAGTTGTTCTCGTGACCGGTGCCAGTGGAGGTATCGGTAGAGAAGCTGCGAAAGTTTTCGCGAGCAACGGAGCGAAGGTTGTCGCGGCAGCGCGACGTGAATCCGATCTTGCCGAGACTGTTTCACAAATTGAGCAGGCAGGTGGAACGGCAACGTATGTGCAAACCGATGTAACAAACCCGGAGCAGGTTGATCGAGCAGTACAGCACGCCGTATCGACTTACGGGTCGTTGGATGGAGCGTTCAACAACGCTGGAATCCTTGAGCAAGAAGTCGATTTCCACCATCTTACCGACGACACGTTTGACCAGGTGATGAATATCAACGTCCGCGGTGTCTATCTCTGTATGAAGCGCGAAATCGACGTGATGCGCGATCAAGGTCACGGTTCGATAGTCAACGACTCGTCGTACAACGGTAAGCATGGACACGCCCGTCACGCCGCATACACAGCATCCAAGCACGCTGTACTTGGCCTGACCCGATCAGTGGCGAAGAACTATGCCCAGGCGAATATTCGCATCAATGCTGTATGTCCTGGACCAGTTGAAACCGATATGGCACGCATCCTCGAAAACGACGACGAGCGAAACCGGTCCAGACTCCAGAGATGGATTCCAATGGGTCGATACGGCAACCCCGAAGAAATCGGAAATCTCGTGACATTCCTGTTGTCTGACCAGTCGTCGTGGATCACTGGCCAGGCATTCTCAATCGATGGCGGGGCTACCGCGTAGAGCTTTTTAGCGCGTCCACTGTGCCTGGTACTGCGCGGGCTGACCATCGTTGGGTTCAGGGTCCTTGACCGTCCCCTCTCGCCATGACTCTACCGGGATCCAGTCGAGTAGTTTTTCTGCCTTCGTCACCGACAGCGGACTCTTGAATCCGGTGATCGGCTCTCGAATTTCGACGCCTGGATACTCAGCTTCAATTGCATCCATTGTTGGAATGTCCAGAACCGTGTCGGTGGCGTTGATGAAGAACGCTTCGTGACCACCAAATTCTTTCTCAATGGCAAGTCTGCAAGCCCTGGCCGCATCGTGTCTACCAACCCAGCTCCAGAAGCCGAGGGGGGCTCTTCCACCAACACTTGATTGGTCGCCGGATTCCTTGTGCCGTTCGGCCGTTTCTTTGTCCCAAAGAGCGTGGAATCGCATGTTCGCTATTTGGACCTTGCCGGGACGACGTCTGACAAACGCATCGCCCATTTGCTCGCCCAACCACTTCGACTGTGAGTATGCGTCTTCGACACGTGTCGGGTGATCCTCGTCAATCGGCAGATATTCCGGGATGTGCTTTTTCGAGCCCCATCCAGCACCAAGAGCGTTGATGGATGAAGCCATGCATATTCGCTCAATACCGTGAACTTCGGCTGCTTCAAGGACATTCCAGTTCGCCATCATGTTGATGCGGAACAATTTGTGCTCGGGATCCATGTTCGGAGCTGGAATTGCCGCCATGTGGATCACGGCATCAGCGCCTGTCAGAGCGTTTAGAACCTCACCGTAGTCGGTCACATCGATGCGCCAGAATTGGGCTGCGTTCGAAGCAGAACCAGCACGAGGTGGTGCGAAGTCGGCGTTATAAACGTCATATCCGTTCGCAGCAAGCTCCGCAATGATGTACTCGCCTGCCCTGCCCGATCCGCCGGTAACAACTACTTTCTCTGCCATGGGTTCTCCGTGTGTTCGAACGTTGATGATGAAATTCCGCGTCCAAGTATGCCCGTGAATTCGACCGATTGTCGTACCATCTCCGCTTATGACAACACTTTCAGGAAAAACAGCACTGATAACAGGTGCTTCCAAGGGAATCGGCAAGGCAATCGCAATCGCATTTGGTGCCGCGGGCGCAAACGTCGCTGCAACCGCTCGAACTCAATCTGAGATAAACGAGGTCGTAAGTCACATCGAATCGAACGGGGGCAAGGCTCTTGGTGTGATTGCCGACCTCAGCGTTGAATCCGATATCGACCGACTTGCCGAAACCGCTATCTCAACCTTTGGCGGTGTAGACATTTTAGTGAACAACGCCGCAATTATTCACGGACGAATAAAAGTGACTGATCTCGATCCACAACTCTGGCGAGATGTGCTCAACGTGAATTTAACAGGCGCATTTCTGATCACCCAGAAGCTTCTTCCCGGAATGATAGATCGCAAGCACGGAAAAGTAATCAACATCTCGTCGATTGGTGGTCGCTCGGGTGGAGCGGGACGCAGCGCTTACAGGGTCACGAAGTCAGGGTTGATCAGCTTCACCCAAAGCCTCGCAGCCGAGGTTTACGAACACGGTATCCAGGTTAATGCCATATGTCCTGGCGGTACCGACACCGAAGGTTTCCGGGCAGCATTCAATACTGCCGGGCGGGCTGAAAACACAAAGCTTATGGATCCCGCCGAAATAGCGGAGGTGGCTTTGTTCCTTGCGTCCGATTCCAGCTCGGCAGTCACCGGAACTGCAATCGATTCTTTCGGTGGTTCAAATCCGCTGTTCGGCTAAGTAAGATTCATCTGCCAAATCCGAAACAAATCTGTGAACTAGGAATAAACCCGAATGGTTCTTGAAAAACTGAAGCATGTGCCAGATCCGACATACGTTCAGGAAGCACCGCTTACAGAGTTCATCTCCAACCTTTTTTCTGCCGCTGGTATGCCCTCAGATGAGGCTCTTCTTTGTGCCGAAGTGTTGGTCGACGCCGATATGAATGGGATTGACACCCATGGTGTTTGCTACAACCTCGACCTCCATTACCTGACCGGGTTGATGAACGGATACATCAAATCAAAGCCCAACGTGCAGGTGACGTACGAAACTCTCGGAACTGCTGTGGTTGATGCGGACGCAGGTATGGGCATGATCGCCAGCGTGAAGGCAATGGAGTTGGCAATCGAGAAGGCAAAAACCACTGGGCAAGCTTCAGTAGCAGTCAAAAACTCATCTCACTACGGTGCTGCCGGTTACTACGCTCGCCTTGCTTTGAAGCACGACATGATCGGTTTCTCGATGTCTTCCGGTGGTGGACGAGTAATCATCCCAATGAACGCTCGTTACCCGTGGATGGGCACAAACCCAATGGCATTTGCCGCACCTGCAGGCGAAGAACCACCGTTCGTCATCGACATGGCCTCGTCTATGACCTCATACGGGAAGGTCTCTATCGCTCAGGCGTTTGGTATCGACATTCCTGAAGGATGGGCTCAGGACGTCAACGGAAACCCGATAACTGACATTTCGAAACGCAGCGAGGCGATTGGACAACCCCCTCTGGGTGGTGACTACGACCACGGTGCGCATAAGGGAACCGGAATCGGGATCATGGCAGACGTACTTGGTGGTGTCCTGCCTGGTGAACGACTGTCCGGACTCATGATGGACAATCCCAAGGGCGGACGCTTCTGCCACTATTTCCAGGCAACTCGAATCGATGGTTTCCGTCCCGCTGATGAGTTCAAGGCAGACATGGACGAGATGCTTCGGGCCTTCCGAGAACAGGAGAAATCTCCAAACGCTGGAGGCGAGGTTTACTACCCCGGTTACCCCGACAAAGATTACGTCGAAAAGCGAAAAACAGAGGGCATCCCACTGCCCCGCCACACAGTCGAATACTTCAAAAAAATGGCCGACACTCTGAACGTCGCCTACTCGATTTAGGTCCCAGTCAGACGCGTCCCTACCGAAGCCGAGGGATCTCGTATTAACCAGCGTGACGATTTTCTCGCCCTGACATTTAAAGGCTCAAGATTAGGGGTGGTTCGTCAATGATCCTAAGCCTGCAGAAGGGTCAAGGACAATCAATTCAACTAAAAAGAAAAGCCCTCGGTTTTGCCGGGGGCTTTACACGTTTGTCCTGCCGCGAGGCGGACTATAAGCCGAGTTCTGTACTGGAGCGTTACGCGCCAGTGACGGCCATCCATCTAGACCTACAGTTACCCGCAGGTTCAAGCGACCAACCCGGAAGCTACCCGAGTCCGGTAATCACTTCCCTATTTAGTCTTGCACCGAGTGAGGTTTACCGTGCCCCGCATGTCACCATCCGGGCGGTGCGCTCTTACCGCACCTTTTCACCCTTCCCCTTTCAGGAGGTTTCTTTTCTGTTGCACTTTCTGTCGGGTCGCCCCGCCCTGCCGTTAGCAGGCACTCTGACTCGTGAGGTGCTCGGACTTTCCTCCCCTACTTGCGTAGCGGTGACCGACCGTCCTCCTCGCGACACATTAAGCATACCGCCTCGGCATCATTAGTCCGAATAAACCTTACTATTTCAGCTATGTTCTGCAAGCCACGGCAGAACTAACGGGAGCATTAGTTCTGGAAATTCCCGGTTGATGTTGTGACCTGCCCCGGCGATCTTTTCGAGTGAGAAAGTATCGTTGCTAGGAACGATTCCTGCGAGATAGTCGTCGGGAAGGATTCCCCCCGCGTCAGGATCTGCTTGTAAAAGCAAAGTTGGAACCGAGATATTCGCCAGCATCGCAGCAGGATCATCAAATCCTCGTGTGGTTCCAGCTATCAAGTTTCTCAAAATCTCAGAATCCATCTGAAGCAAACACTCAGCTTTCCAACGAGCGAAATACTCTGGCTGGGATGGACTCAGCTCCTGGATGCGGGTCGCCATATCATCAGTCGACAATCGTTCATCGATGAGCTCAAGGTGAGCTTCGAATATGTTCATTACCGGGCCATTTCCCGTACGCGCCGGCCGAATTTTTCCGAATACAGCAGGATCTTCGAGCACAAGCCCTTTCAGATTTTTCGTGGCATCAGCAGTCATGGCAACAACGTTACCTCCGCCCATCGAGTGTCCCCAAACGATCGTCGGTTCTTTACACACCTCCGCCATTACGAACCGAATATCACGCGCATGATCTTCGCGTTCGTATGCACCCGATACGTGTCCGGAGTAGCCATGTCCTCGCTGGTCAACTGTGATGACTCGGTAGTTGTCGACAAGCTTGTCGATTACCCGGATAAACCCATCACGGCGGCTGGTAACACCGTGGAGCAGCAAAATTGTTGGACCGTTACACGGTCCGACCGAATAGCCAATCTCGACCTCTCCGGTGTTTATCGAGTGATGTGAAAATTGGTCACTCAGCAACGTAGCGACTGACATTTTGGGACCTCCGTTACAAAAACATGGCGTTCACAGTAATGAACGCCACGATACTCTGTAATCCGGGAATGCCAATCAATCCCGAACATTAATCACACCGGAATTGCAGCTTGAGCCGCCGCCAATCGTGCAATTGGAAACCAGTTCTGGATCATCCTCGCAAACCCAAAGCCTTTGCCGCCCGGAACATCGGATCCGGGGGTACCAGTCTCCCGAAAATCTAAGATCAGGTTCTCACGCGTTTCAAATGCATCTCCTAGCCAGTCCAAGAAACAGATGTGAAGCTAGTAATCGAACTTTTCGCACCGGGCTGAGGGCCAGACATGTCCCACTACAGATATCACTGTTACATAATCCCAAAAAAGGGATAGCTCTGACATGTTGAATCGGTAGTTACTTCTTCAGGCGCAATTTCCACGATACCGGCTGATTTACCGCGAAATTCGAGTTACGCCTGCGCGTCTTCGCCTTGATCGGAGTGTGGCATCACGTCTGGCGGAATCACACCGAGTTTTCCTGAGTGGTAGTCGACGAACGCTTGCTGAAGCTCTTCCTGGGAGTTCATGACGAACGGTCCGTACCACGCGATTTGCTCTCGTATTGGCTGTCCGCCTAACAACAGTATTTCTAACTCTGGTGTGCGCGAGTCCTGTTGTTCGTCGGCCGAGATAACGATTGAATCTCCAGCGCCGAGGAGAACTGACTGTCCTAGTGTCACAGCGTTTTTCTGCGGACCTACGGTGCCATTGCCAGCGAGAACATAGCCAATAGCGTTGTAGTCGGGATTCCACGGAAGTTCCACCTGCGCACCGGGACTTACAGTCGCATGGACATATGTAATTGGCGAGTACGTAATTCCCGGACCTTCGTGACCGTCGAGTTCGCCTGCAATAACGCGAAGCAACGCCCCGCCGTCGTGGGAACTGATCAATGAAAGGTTCGACCGAGAAATGTCCTGGTATCTCGGTGGTGCCCATTTTTTGTCGCGCGGAAGATTCACCCAAAGCTGAGTGCCATGCACGAGACCACCTGTCAGCACGAGCTCTTCAGTCGGGGCCTCAATGTGAAGGATCCCTGCGCCTGCCGTCATCCACTGAGTATCACCGTCGCTGATGAGACCACCACCACCTTCTGAGTCGCGATGCTTCATAACCCCGTCGATCATGTACGTGACGGTTTCGAATCCCCTGTGCGGATGCCATGGAGTCCCCTTCGCTTCACCGGCGCGCCATTCCACTTCACCCATTTGGTCCATCATGATGAATGGATCGGTGTACTGGTACGGAATTCGTGCGAAAGCACGTCGAACAGGAAATCCTTCGCCCTCAAACCCGCTTGGAGCCGTCGTGATATTCATTACTGGACGAATCTTTGCATCAGGTGCGGGACGCGAAACGCGAGGCAACGACAAAATGTTTTCGACGGTTACTGCAGGCATCGTAGATTTCCTTGAAACTAAAAAAGTAACGATCTAAATCTATCACTTACTTTTTGTTAGTCAATTACTTATTGTAATGCGTACTCGGATGCAGTTACTCGAAGAACAGATGCAAACTCGTGTGATTCACCGTGTGTAAGGAACTACTTCGACTGCGTCGCCAGTCAATTCGACTCGCTCAACGAGCGCACTTACCGCTGCTTTGGACTGAACAATGTCCCCAGATAATGCCTGACTCACCAGCTCTTCAATCAACTCAGGATCAGGAGTTTCATCTATATCTTTTCCGCGTGTCGAAATCAGGTGCTGTAGCGGCTGATCTAGGTCCGTGAGTCTTCCATAGGCAGAGGCCACCATTCGGACTGCCCGCGTAAACTCGCGTTCTGCTTCAGCGATTTCTTCGATGCGGCTCTCGCCGGTCTCGGGTTTCAGCTTGTTCTTAACTCGTTTGCCCCACCGCGCAATCTCCGAGCGAACCGCATCTTCGAGCGCTTCAGCATGCCAGAATCCGTGTTTGAGTTGCTCTTCAGACCGTTCTGCTCGTGCGTTTCGAGACGGGCACTGGTAGTAGCGATACGACTTCGATTGAGCCGAACCATCTCCGCGCTTCCACATACGTCGACGAGTCAGTCCGGTCAAACCTCTGCCGCAAACCTCGCAGCGAGCCAAACCTCCCACAAGGTACGGAGGCTCTGTAGCTCGTTTCCTTAGCGGTTTCCGCTTTCGCGTAACAGCCTCGGCTCTATTAAATATTTCGCGCTCGACAAGCGGCTCGTGGCTACCAGCAATTCGTACTCCGTACCTGTTGTACGTCCCGAGATAAGTTCGGTTCTTAAGAATCCCGGAAATCGCCAAAGCTGACCAGGGTCGGCCACTTCGAGTTCGTGACCCACGTTCATTCAGTGACCTAGCAATCGCCCGCATCCCGGGACCACCCAACGGCTCAGAATCTTCCGCGTGCCACGGCCCAGCGTAGCTCTCAAAGATCTCTCTGACAGTCGCTGCCTCTTCAGGCACAGGAGTCAACAGTCCGTCGGTTCCCGCCTCATAACCGAACGGGGTACGGCCAAGGACTTCACCTCTTGAGGCTTTCGAAATAATTGCCTCGCGGATTCGTGCTTGTCGTTGCGCAGACTTACCCCCAACCCCAAGGAGTTCTTCACCACTCTGCAGAGCGTCTGGACGGTTTGAGTCGGTACAACGAACCTCGGTACCAAGTTTGTCGAGCACGAGTAATCTCTCGACAAGAGTTTCCAGGTCTTCAGCCAGATGAGAGGCATCGGGAACGATTACCAATGCCAGTCGAGCGTTCGCTCCGGTGAACGAAGCTATCATTTGTTGGAAACGATCATGACGGGCGTCAAAATCGTTGGCCGGTTCATCATCCGCGGGTTCATACCAGTTGATTAACTGGTGACCGTTTCGGCGGCTATAGAGTTCTATTTCCGCACGCGCTGGTAGTCGGTCCAACTGCCCAGATGAATGGCTAGAAGTGTCAGACGCGCTGTCGGAGACGACGGGTTCGCTATGGAATCCGACCGCTCTCAACTATTGCTCTGTGAGGAGTGCTCGACCGCAACTGCATGGAATCGGTCCATCAGCGGCGCGGAGTTTTGTCAGTTCACCAACGGGAAGTCGGACTGAGCACCCCTGACACACACCACGTTCGACCAGAACTATGGCTATCCCACGGTTTGAGCGGAAAAGTCGTGTGTAACGAGACAGTTCGTCTTCAGGAATTTCCTTGGCGTCAACGTTTCGAGCGGCCAGCATGTCGTTGTACTCACGACCAACCTTGGCAAGCTCTCTTTGAAGCTCGACCTTGCGGGTCTTCCACTCGACTTCTTTCTGTTCGAGTTCTTGGGTGAGCTGTTCGAACTGCTGACGAGCGTGCTCTGCGGCAACCTCAGCAGGTGAAATCGATTCCTCAACCTGTGCCAGATTTCGGCGGGCAGAAGCGTGCTCGGTTTCGATGGCCGTCAACTCTCGGACATTTGTAATAGATCCACCGTAGAGTTTGGTTTCAAGATCGGCGACGTCTTCTTTGAGCTTCGCCAGTTCCGATTCGAGTCGAGCTGACTCAACTTTGGCTTCTAGTTCTCGAACGCGAGTTTTTTCGCAATTCTCTCTCAGTTCAGGAAGTCCACCTTCGGACTTCAATTGCTCCTCAACTTCCCTGTAGTTTCGCCGACGAAGAGCAAGTGCCTGGTCGGTTTCCTGAAGGGAAAGAAGAGATTTTGCGATTGTCACTACGCGATCCTAAAAAAACTTTTACGGGGGCTAAAACCTTGCCGGGTCTTCTCTGAATACTAGACCTATGGTTGACGGTGTCAAATTTATCGGCACTTTCGTTCTCAAAATTGATGAACTCTGTAACGCTCACATCACCCACCGTTGTATTCTCAATTGTAGTCTTGAACATGGTCGTGCGAAGTTGCGACCTCGATCAAATTGGAGTGCTTCTTGACCGACACTGATAGTTCCTATTTTCTGCCAAGCTTTATCAAGTCCCGGGCGCGTACTCGTATCGTTTGCACCATCGGACCTGCGACAGGAACACTCACGAAGATAAAAAGACTCATCAGGTCGGGTATGTCGGTCGCTCGACTCAACCTGAGCCATGGCTCCACCGCGGATCACGACGAGTACGTCAGGTTAGTCCGGCAAGCATCACTCGACCTCGGTGTTTCAACTGGAATTCTCGCCGACATCCCAGGCCCAAAATATCGCGTCGGCGAAATGGAAGAGCCTGAAATTGAGCTCCTAACAGGTCAGTCGTTCACTCTTCAGGTAGACGTTTGCGAAGGCAACCAGGAACGCGCAAATGTCTGGCCCGTGGGGCTGCACAGGGACATCAAAGTCGGATCCACCGTGTTGATCGACGAGGGGTCTGTACAACTGCGCGTTGAGTCGATCAAGGGAACCGATATCACGTGCAAGGTAACCATGGGTGGTGTAATGAAGCCGAACAAGGCTGTCACCGCTCCGGGCAACACCACGACCGTCGACTATTTCACCCCGGAAACCGTTGACGCTCTCGACTGGATTAACAGATCGGATGTCGATTTTGTTGGTGTCTCATACGTCAGGGATGCCGAAGACCTCAAGCGTGTGCGAGAGCACCTCGGCGGCCCATCAAAAAGCCCTCAACTGGTCTCCAAGATTGAGATCCAGCAAGCCGTAGACAACCTCGCCTCGATATTGGAAGAGACTGAAGCAGTAATGGTTGCTCGTGGTGACCTTGGAGTCGAGCTGCCCTTCGAGCGCGTCCCTTCCGTACAAAAGCGAATCATTCGCATGGCAAACGAAGCCGGCAAACCAGTTATCACAGCCACGCAGATGCTGGAATCAATGATTGAAGCTCCCGCACCGACCCGTGCAGAGGCAACTGACGTTTACAACGCCGTACGCGATGGGTCAGATGCCGTCATGCTGTCGGGTGAAACTTCCGTAGGTAAATTTCCGTTCAACGCAGTCAACGCCATGACAAAAATCGCAAAAAGGGCTGAGGGCTATCTAGAGCACCCGATGCTAGCGGCTCGGCGGCGGGATGCTGCCCGTAAGCAAGGTATTGCTACGGACGAAGCAATTGCGGATAGTGCAACGTCACTGGCATCAAGCTTAAACGCGAAGGCAATCGTCGCATTCACTGAATCGGGGAGCACTGCCGGACGACTCGCCGCCTATCGCCCAGAGAAGCGGGTGTATGCGCTTACTCCTCGATTCGACACCGGTGCTCGCCTTGCCCTGCGCTGGGGTGTGACAGTAATTGCGGTAAGTAGTCTTCCGGAAATTCAAAACCTGTTTTTCACAGCTTCTGATGTTGCGCTTCAGACCGGTATTGCGAAGGAAGATGACGCGATCATTACGGTCGCTGGCTTGCCGATTGGAATCCCGGGGACGACGAACGTTGTCCGCGTGATTAACCTGCCAGAGCCACGTCAACACTAATTAGCGGTCATGCCTGATTCATCAGAGCTAGGTGCGGAAGCCGCCCTTTCCACCTGCTCTCTGAGCCGGTTGATCTCTTTGATATCAGTCGCGAGTGATCCGTAGCACGCGTCATTGAAAATCGAAGTCACCACGCCAACTGGAGCACCAGGTAAAAATACAGCTAACGCTTCGGTGCGTTCATTCGGAGTTGAATTTGGGTTGAACCTCATACCTCGTCTGATGGCGTGGGTGAGTGTGTCGAAATAAAGCAAGAATGCCTCGGTGATTCCCTGTTCTCCAGTGGGATGTCGCCACTGAGAGCGATCTTTTCCTCTCATCCACCTGGGTATTAGTCCACCTATCAGGTTCATGAGGTTGCCAGAATCATCCTGAACCTCTATCGATTCACGATCTGTGTTCCCAAGGTCTCCAATTCGGATCGAAAACCGCTTGTACGCGTAGACCAAAACGATGAATAAAACAACGAGGAGAAGAATCGATAGGGGCCAGCGGAGTGCGTCCACAGCGAAGTCTGAGAATATCTCCACCTGCTCTTGAGCTTCTTCGTCCAGGAACTGATTTCCAGCAGCGGGAGAGATGCTTTCGCCGGCCTCCTCTGCCGGTTCCGATCTTTCCTTCAACCAGGTCAAGAACGCCCACAGCGCAGTCATTACCCACTCGATCGGGTAGCGCAGTACCCAGAGCACTGCGTCAACGAGACCACCCCAGACATTCAGTATTCCCCGGATTCCTACATTTCCGTATCGGCCAGTCAACAGACCTGCGATCACACCGATAACCATGATTAGCAGTACGCTGCCCGCGATTAGGATTGGCCAACTTGAGTTTCCGCTATCTTCAGTCTCATCAAGTCGAGCAAACGCCAAACCCACAAGCGATGCAATGAAGAAGGGAACCAAGACCGACGTTATACCCGTGTCGGCAGCAACGTTAAGGTCGGTAACCAACGCTGCTGCAAGGAAAAGGATCCCGATCTTGAATGATTTTCGTAGCCGCCATCGAACGTCCCCATCAGAAATGATCGACTGCGTCCTAAACCAGACAAGGATCACAGCTATCAATCCGATAATCATCTCGATCACTTGAGCGGCATCAAAAGTCCCACCGAACATGTCGACAGGCCACGCGATGTACATCCGGAAGTCGTCGTTTATCGCCGATAGCGACACGGTCATATAAACGACGACGAGTGCTAATACTGCTTGAATCGCTGCAAGAGATACAGCGTCAGCACGCGACCCACCAAACACCCAACCGGAATACGTCCCTAACGCGAAAACTATCGCCAGCACCGGCCAGAAAACCGGCGAGCCTCCAAGCCCGCTGATTCCACCAACGATGGTCAAGACTGAGAACCAGATCACACTCTCAACGACAACCAACGATCCATATGCGAGCCAGATTCGAGGGCTCATCGAGAAGCCCCTTTGAGTGGCATATCCTGCCAGTTTCCGCTCGGGTCACGTTGTACAGGCCGTCGGAAATCAGTCACCTCTGGGTCCGATTCAAGGAACATTCCACGGCCGTCCCTGACCTCGAACTGGGGGTAATCAGGTGGTTCCTCTCGTCCCACATGAACAACAATTACGGGATGCCCTGCCCTTGCATGACCAGCGAGATAGTTCATCGTTCGAGGATGATGAATCCCTCCGATATGAATTAGCGCGGCTCCAGGTGGGATCATCCCGCGCCTGCTTCTCACCTGTTCGTCGAGCGTTCTCACCCCGATTGGTTGAACCATCGCCATAGATTCCAGGAGATTGGTCATTTGACCGGGGCCAGAGTTCGGGGGAATTACTGCGTGCGACGCGGTACTGATAGTGATCCCGTTGGTGACAAACCCGACCTTGAATCCCTGTTTCATTGCTGCTGAAGCAATGGAAGCCGACGCGGTCATCGTTGCCTCAAGAACATCCGACCGATAACCCTCCCACGGAACCGCAGTAGTTATTGCTTCGGCAAAAATCACCGCATGTTCTGAAATGCTCGAATCGAATTCGCGCACGAACAAATCTCCTCGGCGCGCCGTTGATTTCCAGTCGATGTGCTTAATGGGATCGCCCGGTCGATACTCTCTCACGCCAGATGGTCTTGAAGGGTCCTGCCACATTCGGTCCCTTGATAACGAGTCACCAATTGGTCGCAGCGAAGGAAGTCGAAAATCTCGCAAGTTCTTGATTTGCGGGTAGACATATATCGACCACTGGGTACGCTCCAGACTGGCGTCGGACGGATACAGCCCGAACAGATCACCGCTCCTAACACCAGTTTTGCCGAGCTTATAAACCCCACGGTTTAGAGCTGTGAGCTTTCGGCGAATCCGGACTCGCTCGTAGGCACCCAACGAAGTCGATACATCGAGTGTTGCGCCACCGAGATAAGCCTGTTCGACCGCCTTGGCACCTTCAACAAGCAGCCCTCTCGGTACGAATTCTTTTATCTCGATCCACGGAATTGGCAATCGTTTCCGGTTCTCGATCGTGAACGTTACTTCGATGTCGTCGCCTTGGAATGCCCGTTCAGTGTCGACTGAACGATCGATCGTGACTTCCTCCAGTGACAATGCCGCCCACAATCTGGAAACCATTGCCACAACAAACGCGAGACCTCCGAGAGCCGCTACAAGGGGCTCACGAGACACTGCACCGACCACAACCACCGCAATCAGTACGATAGTGAACAGCTCACTTAATGGGTTCAGTGCGGTCGAGCGCGAACGGGTGATCACAGGACGCCTAATTCCTACCTCAACCGTTCGCGACAACCAGGTCGTGTACATCGGACCTAGACCTTTTCGATAGGTACCGGGGTCGACTCGATAATCTCTGTCAAGATCGTGGCGGTTGCTTGCCCTCGAAGCTCGCTCGTCGTTTCGGCCAGCAAACGGTGAGACAGCACGGGAACGGCAAGGTGTTTTACGTCGTCGGGAAGTACGTAGGAGCGACCTTGCATTGCAGCCCAACCCTGCGCAGCGTGTTGGAGTGCAAGCGACGCACGTGGGCTGGCACCGAGCCGGAGGCTAGAACTGTTACGGGTAGCGTCGATAATATCGAGCAAATAGCCGCTGACAGTTTGATCGACGGTCACTTCATCAATCACATCTCGCGCCTTCGAAATATCATCACCGGTCGCAACTGATGGCAGAGCATTTAGCGATTCACCATGTTGGAATCTCGACAGCATTGCCGATTCCTCATCCCTTCCCGGATAACCGATCGAAGCCCTGACCATGAACCGGTCCAACTGCGCTTCGGGCAGCGGGAATGTACCTTCCATTTCGACCGGGTTCAGAGTCGCCATAACCATAAAAGGTTCGGGAACCGGCGAGGTCACACCGTCAATAGAGGCTTGTCGTTCCTGCATTGCTTCGAGCAACGCCGACTGTGTTCTTGGCGTTGCCCGGTTGAGTTCATCAGCTAGCAGTATTTCCGAAAAAATCGGACCGGGCCTGAATTCAAACTCGCCGTTTTTAGCGTTGAAGAAATTAACTCCGAGCACATCCGCAGGAACCAGGTCAGGAGTGAACTGAATTCTGTTGAGCTGACTATCAAGGGATGCAGCCAGTGCCTTAGCTAGTGTGGTCTTACCAGTTCCAGGAACATCTTCGAGTAACACGTGTCCACGACAAAGCAGAGCGAGCACCACTAAATCGATGGTTTCTGATTTACCGACGATCACTCTTTGAACCGAGTCACGTAGTTTTGAACTTAGTTCGGCAACAAATTCAGATGCCGAGCTAGTTCCGCTCTGAGTGGACAAATACTTCTCCCATAGAAGTCATGAATTACGGCGGACTATGTTACGCCCGACCCGGACCACAACAATTATGTGACGCGATCAATACACGCCTGGCTACGACTAAACAGCGCCTGAGTCGTCGACTGGGTGTTAGTAACCCAAACCTTGTCGTCGAAACGCGTTAGGGTCGCGATCGACCATTTCCGCCCTGCCCAGTTTCCACCAACAATGTCGATTTCGATTTGGACCACCCCCCAGTTATAGCTTCCGATCAACGGTGAACGAACTATTCGCCAGTTTTGGATGAACTCGTGAGGTTGATTGTTCATCAGGACCAGACCATGCGAACAAAGCTCAAGTGCGTTGTCCGCAAACTCGTGGGTGAACGTTGTGTTGCGAACATACCTGCTCCAGGCTTCCAGAATCTCTTCGTCCATTGGTCGTTCTTCAACCAGTTCTGGATCAAATGCCAGTGGGAATTCCGGAGGACCGAAATCAATGATCTGGGGCTCGAGTGTCGCAGTTGGCAAAGGAGTTGGCGTCGGCGTCTCCGTTGGTGCAGGTGTGACCGTTACCCGAACGAATGTCGGTTGGATACTCGTTGGAGCAAGCGTAGGTGCTGCGAATCCTCCAAAACCATCCGTGCCACAAGCGGTAACGATGATCGAAGCTCCCAGCGTAAGCACCGCCAGGAGCCCGAGCTTCGTAAATAGCTTGTGCCTAAACAACTACTACCGTGTTTGTAAGCGTGCCGATCTTGTCGATCGTGATGCTGATTACGTCACCGGCAGCAAGAGTGAACTCTGGAGGCGGGATCGTGCCGGTTCCCGTCATTGCAGTTGTACCGTCAGGAATAGAGTTCGACCGTACGAGCCAGTCTGCGAGATAGTCACAGTCACGTTTCATCTGGCTAGTGTTGGCGACTCCCCTGAACGCTTCCTTGCCGTCTCTTTCGATGGTCAACGTCACGTCCAGGCTCTGCGGGTCCCCGATAGATTCTCGGGTGACAAACGCAGGTCCAAGTGCGGCAGACTTGTCGTACACCTTCGCTTGCGGCAGGTAGAGAGGATTTTCACCCTCAATGGTCCGACTGCTCATGTCGTTACCGGCTGTGTATCCGACCACTTTTCCGCCGTAAGTGACAAATGCCAGCTCAGGTTCAGGCACGTCCCAACCAGAGTCTGATCGAATACCGACTTCCTCAAATGGGTTCTGTAGTCGATCCAAAGTTGCCTTGAAAAACGATTCAGGTCGGTCGGCGTTGTACACCTTTGCGTACACGTCGGGAGAATCACTCTCTGCCTGTCGCTCCCTCATCGAGTCCATGTATGTAACACCGAATGCCCATACTTCAGGAGCATCGATAGGAGCGAGCAGTTTTACGCCGTGCTTGCTCGGCTGTGCTCCGTCCAGGAGTTCAGCAGCACTCACGACATCAGCCGACGAAGCACCAGAAATTATGCTCCTTGCAATCGAGTCAACGCTTGTTCCGGTAATTGCTGAAGCCTTCAGCAAATCAAGAGTCGATCCTATTTGGGAGTTGATCGCCGTCAGGTCGGTTACGTTGCCGGACTCGTCTTCGGCTCCAACTCGCTTCGTGCCTTGTTTTATGTACTGGTAATAGCGCATTTGATTTTCGGAATTTACCTGTCAGGTGCAGATCTTCGATTTCGGTTGAATTTTCGAACACAAGGTTAACCGAGTCGCAGGACTTCGGGTAAACCAGTTCTATCGACTAACGGCAAATACCTCGGCAAATTGGTTACTGACGCGCGACCGTGCAGCAATGTCCGACGTATATCGTTGATGACTGGAGGTTGAAATTCCCGAAAAATCGAAAGCCGTAAACAGCCGAGGTGCGCACGTTTTAGTGCGGGCCCTGTTTGCGTTTCTGATTGCATTTTTGTTTCTGAACATTTCTACAGTGACCGACCGTATCGATGCAGCGGACAGCGAGATAACAATCGACCAGATCAATTACTCGATCGTTTACGGCGAAAAGATTGTTGTTTCATCATCGCTCAGAACAGGTTCAAAATCCGTCACCTCAGCAAGAGCCCTATTTCGTCCTCAAGGTGGTCAAACCGTCTGGTCGTACTCATACCCCGACACCGAAATCAGTTCGACTTCTGTCAGCATCAACTTTGAGATTCCAACCGGAGCAGGTTCTTACTACCCACCTGGGGCTGAGTTTGACATTGAATTTGAACTGACGTTCGCGGACGAAACTCGAGAATCAGTCCAACACTCGGAATCTATCGAATATTTGGATCCCGACAAACCGTGGAAGCGGCGTAGCGGCGACGGGTATGAAATTGTTTACTACGGAGTCGACGAGCAGGCTGTAACGGATCTGATCTCACTCACTGACAGCCGCATCCCTCGACTCAAATCCGTACTAGGGGTTTCATCAACGCCCGATTACAAGGCGATAATATTTCCAACGGTGGCTGACGCTACTCCGTCGTTCCCTCCAGTTTCTCAAACCGCCACCGACCAGCTGTTGTTCGCCGGATTCGCCCAACCGCAATACCGGCTATTCGTGCAAGGCCAAATTAGTCCGACCACGTTTATCCACGAACTCGCACACTTGTATACCCATGAAGCCATATCTTCTGTATTGACCGGCGGGATCCCTTCATGGCTTGACGAAGGATTGGCTCGCTTTCTGGAAACTGGATCAGCAGCTACGTCTTTGAGGCGTTTGAAATCCAGCACATCTCCTGAGGAATTGCTTTCCCTGAGAAATATGAACACGATCCCTGGTCAAAGGTCAGACGTGTTCATTTTCTATCCACAATCAGGCGCGATCGTCGGATACATGGTCAAAGAATACGGCGATGAGCGGATGGCGGAGTTCCTTGCGCTGATGAACCGCGGAAGATCCCTAAATGAAGCGTTCGAGCTCGTTTACGACGCAACCTTGTACGAAGTCGAGAATCAGTGGCGGGAAATGTACGGAGCATCACCACTTCCGCTGCCGACTCCCACTCCGATCCCGACAGCAGTAGCCGATGAGGCTCGCAGTACACCAGTCCCTCTGGTAGATTTCAGTGCACCTTCATCAGGCTCAAGTCCCGCTGATTCTCCAAACACCACCGCGTTACCGCAGGCAACTACTGCCCTGCCGACAAACCCGATCATGCCAACAGAACAGTCCGATCCAAACATATTGGTTGCCGCACTGGCGATCAGTCTTTCCGTTGTTGTAGGAGTTTGGTTGTTCCTGTCGAGGCGAGGACGTCCCCCGAAGTCAGATGGATAAACCCAGGGTCGCATACGTATACGATCACGCGCTATCACAATACGAGATGTCGCCGACTCACCCACTGAAGCCAATACGGCTCCAGCACATGCACGATCTGATGAGCTCTGCCGGACTTTTCGATTTACAAAACGTGACGAGTCCGCAGCCGAGAATTGCAACTAAATCCGAAGTCGAAACCGCGCATGCCAGCGATTACGTCGAAATTGTTGAAGCGATCTCCAATGGCGCAATCGCTCCTGGCATGGGTGAGTATGAACTTGGCACTCCCGACAATCCAGTCCGTCGAGGGATGTACGACACAACCATACTCTGCGTTGGCGCGACTCTCATAGCGAGTGAACTGGTCATGTCTGAGCTAACCGACGTTGCCTTTGCCCCAGCCGGTGGTGTGCATCATCACGCAATGCGACGCCGAGCGTGGGGATTCGGTGTATTCAACGATGCCGTAATAGCCATGAACAAAATGGTCGAAGCCGGCTTACGGGTCGCGTATATCGATATCGATTGCCACCACGGGGACGGTGTGCAAGCCGGCCACTACGAGTCCGACCAGGTACTAACGATTTCGATCCATGAATCGGGTCAATGGTTGTTCCCAGGAACCGGGTATGTCCGTGAGATCGGGCAAGGTGGCGGAACCGGCTATTCAGTGAACATTCCGCTCGCGCCATATACGCAAGATGATGAGTGGCATCGCATGTACGACGCGGTTATTCCCAACCTCGTTCGATCGTTCAAACCTGACGTACTTTTTACGCAACTAGGAATTGACACGCACTACCTCGACCCGATCACACATTTATCTCTAACCACGCAGGGATTCGAGCGCGCCGTTCAAAAACTTGCAAAGCTAGGTGCAGAGGTCGGCAAATGGGTTGCTGTTGGTGGTGGTGGCTACTACCTCTCTGGTGTTGCACGGGCATGGACCATGGCGCTCGCCGAAATGGCAAAACACCAGTTACCTGAGAACGTGCCAGCGAATTATTCAAGCCTCGAAGGCCTTACAACGTTCGCCGACCCACTTCCGACACCCAACGAACCTCAACATCTCGACGAAATCATCAAGTTCAACGATGGAACGCTTGAAGAGCTCAAATCGTTGGTATTTCCGAGATTCGGACTCTAAGCCCGATGTGCGAACGTCTCTTTTAGATCTACGTAAAGTTCTTGATATTTGCCGTGCTCTTCTGCGTACATCGAGGTAGCTGCTGAGTCGGGTTCGACTCGTTTTTCCGACGTAAGCCAAGAATTTGCCGCGTCTTCGACTGTTTCAAATACACCAGCGCCAACTGCCGCAAGCATCGCCGCGCCGAGTGGCGCTCCTTCCGCTGGACCAACGGTTTCAAGCGGCAGGTCAAATGCGTCTGCCATGAGCTGTAACCAGAAATCACTGGTTGCTCCACCGCCAACCGCGGTCGCCTGGTCCGGTACGACGCCCATCGTTCGCATTAGATCAAACGAATCTTTCAGGGCAAAAGTCACACCTTCTATTACCGCACGAGTCATGTGTCCGCGCGTTGTGCCAACGTTCATCCCAATAAATGTTCCTCGTGCGTTGGCATCGGCGTGCGGAGTTCTCTCGCCAGACAAATAAGGGAGAAATGTAACTCCGCCTGCTCCTATCTCCGTCTCTACGGCTTCGGCAACCAGTGATTCGAAATCGTTTTCGCCTGACACGCTTCTCCACCAGTTAAGGGCGGCTCCAGCCGAAAGAACGACTCCCATCAGGTACCAGTTGTCGGGGGTAGCGTTCCTCATCAGGTGAATACTCATTCCCGGGTCGGTAATGGGGGTGTCGGATGGAATTACGACCGTGCCAGATGTGCCCACAGAGACTAAACCGGTTCCCTGTCGGGTCACTCCTGCTCCAACTGCAGCGCAAGCGTTATCTGCACCACCTCCTACAACCGGCACTCCAACAGCTACTCCGGTTTGCTTAGCTGCTTCCGGGGTGATTCTTCCTGCTATTTCACTCGAACCAACGATGTTGGGCAAAAGCTCTGGTTCCAGATCAAGCAACTCGAGCATTTCTCCGGATTTCTCGCTACCAGCTACATCAAAAACGAGGGTGCCGGAGGTATCGGACGGTTCGATCTGAAGATCACCCGTGAGAAGAAACCTTATGTAATCTTTCGCCAGGCAAAACTTGCGCACTTTCCCGAACAACTCGGGTTCGTTTTCCCGCATCCACATCAGTTTTGTGGCGGTGAATCCTTCGAGAGCTGGGTTACCTGTCAACGCTAGTAGCTGTTCAGGTGTAACTAGGCTACGGACTCGCTCAACCTGCTCTGAATTGCGAACATCGTTCCACAAAATCGCCGGTCTAACAGGCGTAAAAGACTCATCGAGAGCTATCAGTGAGTGCATTTGACCTGACAGACCGATTCCCAGCACATCAGGACTGTCGAGCGATTCAACGATTTGGCGTAAGACGGCGCACGTACCGGTCCACCAATCCTCTGGTCGTTGTTCGCTCCAACCAGGCCGTTCGACCATGACGTTCATCGATGACGAGGCTTCAGCGACCAGCTTTCCTGCAGGATCGATGGCAACAGCTTTTATTGACGATGTCCCAATGTCTATGCCTATAAGAATTTTCTGGGCCATCAAGTCCTCTGCATTGCTGGGATAGAGATCAGTTAACCAAGAATCCCGCCGATGATACTTCACCGACGGGATTCAAAAATAAGTGTCTATGGGGGTTACGAGTTAGACCTCTCGGAACTCGCCTTCAACGGTGTCTTCATCATCGTCCGATGACGCTCCGCCATCAGTTCCGGGTTCTCCGCCTTCATCACCTGCAGCCTGGTTAGCTTCGTACACGGCCTGCCCAACAGCTTGCAGAGCAACCTGCAGCTCCTCTGAAGCAGTCGAGATTTCACTCAACTCAGCGGACTCCTTGGCAAGAACGTCCTTGACCGCCTGAACCTTGGTTTCAACATCACTCCTAATGTCGTCAGGAATCTTGTCACCATCATCGGCAATAATCTTCTCTGCCTGGAAGACCGCACTTTCAGCAGCATTCCGAGTTTCGACCGCTTCACGCTTCGCCTTGTCAGCTTCTGCGTTCTCCTCGGCTTCTTTCACTAGACGATCAACTTCGTCATCCGAAAGACCTGACCGACCGGTAATCGTGATGTGCTGCTCTTTACCGGTCCCCTTGTCCTTCGCAGAGACTTTGAGGATACCGTCAGCGTCGATGTCGAATGTCACCTCGATTTGTGGAACACCCCGCTGTGCAGGAAGAATTCCGTCGAGGTTGAACCGACCAATGGACGTGTTGTCGCTGGCCATTTCTCGTTCACCTTGAACAATGTGGATCTCCACGCTCGACTGGTTGTCAGCAGCAGTCGTAAACGTTTCGGTTTTTGACGTCGGGATTGTCGTGTTTCGCTCAATCAATGCCGTTCGAACACCACCTAGGGTTTCGATACCGACGGTCAGCGGAGTTACGTCAAGAAGCAGAACGTCTTTAACATCACCCTGCAACACACCAGCCTGAATAGCAGCACCAACCGCCACAACCTCGTCCGGGTTGATCGTACGGTTTGGCTCTTTTCCGAACAGCTTTGTGACCTTCTCGATTACTGAAGGCATTCGAGTCATACCACCTACGAGCACGACTTCGTCGATTTCACCCGTACCGACACCTGCATCTTTCAGGGCGGCGTTGGTTGGGGCAACCGTGCGCTCAACCAGCGCGGAAGTGAGTTCCTCCAACTTGGCTCTGGTCAACGTAGTTTGTAGGTGCTTCGGACCGCTTGAGTCGGCCGATATAAACGGAAGATTTATCTCGGTCGAGGTAACAGTGGAGAGTTCAATCTTCGCCCGCTCGGCCTCGACACGCAGTCGCTGGTGAGCAGAAACGTCGTCTCGGAGATCGATCAAGTTTTCTTTCTTGAATTCCTCTGCGAGGAAATCAACAATAACAAGGTCAAAGTCGTCACCACCAAGGTGAGTGTCACCGTTGGTGCTTTTTACTTCGAACACTCCCTCACCAAGTCCGAGAATCGTAACGTCGAAAGTTCCACCACCGAGGTCATAGACTGCAATGGTGCGTTCGCCTTCTTTGTCGAGACCGTAAGCAAGTGACGCTGCAGTAGGCTCGTTGATAATTCTCAAAACTTCGAGGCCTGCAATTTGTCCTGCGATTTTCGTCGCTTCACGCTGACCGTCGTTGAAGTACGCAGGAACCGTGATTACTGCCTGGTCAACTGACTCGCCCAGCTTCGCTTCGGCGTCTTCCTTAAGCTTTCGAAGCACCATTGCTGAAACCTCAGCAGGAGGGCTTGTCTTGCCGCCGAGGACAACACCAGCATCGCCATTGTCGAGCTTGTCGATCTTGAAAGAAACGCTCTTTACGTCGGTTTGAACCGAGGGATCATCGAACCGACGACCGATAAATCGCTTTGCCGAGTAAATCGTGTTCTCCGGGTTCGTGATTGCCTGTCGACGTGCGAGTTCGCCAACAAACCGTTCATCGGTTTTGGTGTTGAAAGCAACAACGGATGGGGTTGTTCTTCGACCTTCTGCGTTCTCGATGATTCGAGGCTCGCCAGCTTCCATAACCGCCATTGCTGAGTTGGTGGTCCCGAGGTCGATGCCGATTATTTTTGCCATTTCTTTGTTTTTGTTCCTTAAGGGTTGTCCGTGATTGATATTCGGATTTGTTGATTAGATAAGTTTTGAGCCGGAGTGTTTGATGACTGATTTCGTAGTTGATCGACCGCGCTATTCGCCCTCCGGTGGTGCTATTGCTATTTCAACTTGGGCAGGGCGCACGATTTCGTCGCCGTGCATGTAGCCCGCGCTAAGTTCAGTAATTACGGTGTTCGGTTCGTAGTCAGGTGTTGGTCGCGAAAGTAGTGCTTCGTGTTTACGAGGGTCAAATTCATCCCCGACACTCTCAAAGCGTTCGAAGCCTTCGGCAGCGAGAGCCGAAACGAAATTCTTGTGAACTGCCTGGATACCTTCAAGCCAGCTAGCGTCGGCGTCTTTCAAGTTGTCTTCTGAGAGAGCAACTGACAGCTGGTCAATTACATCTGCGAAGCGGAGTACGATACGTCGCTGATTTCGCTTACGAGATTCGTCCTGTTCAGATTCGATTCGTCGTCGGTAATTAACCAGATCCGCTTGCGCACGTTGGGCGAGCGCCCGGAACTGATCTTTCTCTCGAAGGGCTTCTGCTAACTCGCTAGTCTCCGATGCCTCAGGCGCTGAGTCAGCGGAATCAGTCACTTGATGCTCTTCTTGTTCTATTTCGTTCTTTTCTTCAGATGTCGACAATGTACGTTCCGTGCGAAATCGATAACGATTGCAATAAATAAGAGGGTCGGTGGTGCCTACGAATCCGCACCAACATAAGAGAGTATCTGTCTAAGTTCCTCTGCCGCTACACGCGCCGAGCGGGAATTTGCGACTTCAGGGCTAGATTCGAGCAAAGAGACGATATCCGTCAGAGATCTGACCAGATCGAGCACTAGGCTAACGCCATTCAAGTTGAGACCTAGTTCATCGGCCAAACGACGAATTACGCGCAGTCTCTCAACATCTGAGTCAGAGTAGAGTCTCCGACTGCCCTCCGATCGCTGAGGACTCACCAGGCCTTCCTTGTCGTATTTACGCAAGGTTTGCGGATGCATCTCTGCTAATCGAGCGGCAACGCTGATTACGTACACGCCGGAGTAGCGACCAATCGGCTCAGGAGCACGTCGAGGTTGGGCAACTGACGCCTGACGGCGCAGCAGTTGGACCTGCCGTTTTTCGTCACCGTTTCGGCGCATTTCAAACAATTCAGCGAGTAATTTGTTCAATGCGTCCGACCGCGACCATGCAGTTTGCTGTCGATTTGCGTCGGATGCCCTGTCCGGGTCTTGATTCAAGTCATACACCTATGAGTTTTTGATGCAGATGAGGATTCGAGTTGCAATGAACTTAAAAAGCTACATAGCCATCAATGTTCATGATACAAAAAAATTGTATAAGTTGATACGACTCGTGTAAACTTTACTTGGCGAATTCGTAACATCTAACCAAACGCCAACAAGAGTGCTTACCAAAATGTTACGAATTCTGATGCCAATGTCTTGAATTGGCCGTTTTTTCGTAGTACTATCTGCGCCGGTTCGTTTTCAGACGGTTTTTTGGTGACAAGAATCGTCGCCTGAAAAATGTTATTTGCAACATCGCCCCGACCTTATGGCGGGGACGGAAAGTAGAAGGAATAAAAGTGCTTTACCTTAAAGCGTGCCCGAAGTGCCACGGTGACGTTGAACTCGTGGTTTACCCGGACAGCAAGACTCTGCAGTGCCTGCAATGCGCATTCACCGTAGACTCAAAGGAAGCCGCACGCCGAGCTCTCGATGAGAAGAAGACTGCGGCAAAGACTGAAGCTGCATAAGCTCCAGTCGGAGCATTCCGAAAAAGAAACCTCGGTTTTGTCGCCGAGGTTTTTTTCTTTTAAGTTCACTGTTAGCCCGGGCTACGAATTTCGATCAACTCGGTTGTCGAAGATATCGAGCACGCCACTTGCGAGCAGGAATGCGGCTGGTAGTGAGAATGACCGAACGGCGACGACAAGTCCAATAACCACCAGGATCGCGAGTGCGAAAGAATAGCGTCGATTCTCGAATCGGAGACTCGACACAACCACGAAACTGAGAAACCCGAGAACAATTATCAAACCACCTCGGATAACAAGTGCGTTCACACTTTCTTCAGGCGCTGCGTTTACGACTCCCGACACGACACTGGCAGCACCACTTATGACCGCTAAGGCGGCACCGAGAAATCCAGAAAGCTGGGCGTACGTGTAGTTCCTATACATCTCTTGTGGTTACCTCGAACTCGATCCGTTACAGACTGTTTACACCAAATTGCCGCCCAGAAGAATCGAAATGTGTACCCAAATCGTAGTTTGTGATACAAAGCACATACTAATTGATTAGGGGACTATCCCCTTAACATTTGTTCATGACCACGAACGGCATAAACGCGCCAGAACCCAACGTTCCAGAAGTCGTAATTCAACGTCTTCCGCTGTATGTCCGCGTACTCACTCAGCATTCGCGAAGGGGTGTCGATGTCATTTCTTCGGAGCAACTCGGCAAGTTGCTTCAAATGACACCGGCACAAATTCGCAAGGACTTGTCTTACTTCGGTCGTTTCGGTCGCCAGGGACAGGGTTACCAGGTCGCAGATCTTGAAGCCCGCCTCCGAGAGATTCTTGGACTCGATCGATCATGGAACGCAGCGGTTGTTGGCATGGGACGGTTGGGACGAGCCGTAGTCTCGTACCCAGGCTTCGAACCCGAAGGGTTCAACATCGTCGCGGCATTCGACGCCAATCCTGAATTGATCGGGCAAACCGTTTCTGGACTGTCAGTACAGGCAATCAGTGATTTGCCGATCGCAGTTCAGCGACAATCTATAAAGATCGGGATAGTTGCAGTGCCTGTCGACCACGCCCAACATGTCATCGACCTGCTTGTCGACGCCGGAATCAAGTCGATCCTGAACTACGCACCGCTCTCACCACAAACCCCAGATGACGTGGTTGTGCGCGGGATCGACCCGGTCCTGTCGTTACAATCGATGACCTACTACATCGATTAGTCCTAACAAATTCCTCGCCAACACCCGCAACCCCGCATGTAACTAATTATTGTTACCGGGGCCGTAATTCTCATGTGTTATTCTTCCCTGCTGTGCCTGAGAGGTCGAGAAACTCAGACATTTTCCCAACTAGCACCGGAAAAGAGAAATTCCAGGGATGATAAATATGAAGCAGATTACGTCCGTAATAGTCGTACCAGCACCGACCAAGTAATCGTTCTGACGGAAACAATCCAATACTCCGCCCTATCAGCGGAAGCCCCTTCTTAAGCCTCGATCTCAACGATCATCTAAAGGCAATTCCAGAAGCGTGCCAAGAGATTAATCTCCGGCATGACGATTCCCGAAATCGGAATTACGTCCAGCTGTAGCGGCGCGCTCTGAGACCCCATCAAAGCCAAACGCCACGAAAAACCTCCGGGTTCGCACTACAGCAATAGCGAGCGAAC